>Ga0115000_10000936_pt1 | contig 26600 bp, 36 predicted proteins | sample ArcticOcean_MG_C_6_FD_89690 | JGI IMG/M metagenome (GOLD analysis project Ga0115000, IMG submission 89690) | Marine microbial communities from western Arctic Ocean - ArcticOcean_MG_CB8_128 | ecosystem: Environmental > Aquatic > Marine > Oceanic | place: Arctic Ocean: Canada Basin | collected... | reverse complement strand
GAAAAGCAAAACGTTGATGGGTATCATACAAAAAAAGATTGTCCCTGACAGCATCGTTTATTCGGATGGGTATCACTCCTATAACGTTCTGGATGTGTCAGAGTTTAAACATTACCGGATTAATCACAAAAAATTGTTTGCTGATAAACAAAATCATATTAATGGAGTTGAAAATTTTTGGAACCAGTCCAAGAGACATATGCGTTGATTTAACGGTATTCCCGTCAAGCATTTTCCTCTATTTTTGAAAGAGTGTGAGTGGCGATTTAATAACCCCAGCCCTAAAGCCCAGCTAAAACAAATTAAACAATGAGTTAAGCAATACATGGGCTAGTTATCTAGTACAGCCCCAAAAGTTATTACAAGGCAACGGGGATATGATGGAAATAATGTAGTAAAACAGCAGTAAATGGTTAGGGTATAGGGGGGCAATTATAAGGTGTAGTCTGGAAGGATGTTTTTAGTTTACTAATAATTGAAAAAACCAAAATTTCGGTGTAAATTTCAGGGATGAAAAGGTTGTCAATAGAGGGGTTGCCGATACTATAACTCTACTATAAGTGTTTTTGGGGTATTTTTAGTGTGAGGGTAAAACCTTAAACCCTTGTCTACACTGGGTTTCGTGATTATTTTTGGTAAATATGATGAATGACTGAAAGTTTTTTAAGTACGAAAACCCTGCCACAGCAGTAATGATGAACAGTTACTAAACCCCTTAAGGGGAAAGTTGACGAACCTATAATAAAAGGCTCAACAACCTTTTCTCGCATTGCGGGTATCGAACTATTATATGCGGCGGTCCGCCGCCGCTAGCCTTTTTGAAACATTCCAGCAATAGACAGCACCGCCATACTAAACCCATAAATAGTATAAGCATATAATCCCATCGTATTGTTTCCCAACATATCGATAAAATAAGGTCTGTTAAATATAAATCCCCAGTAAAAAAACAAAGGCGTTAGAAACAAGCGAACCCATTTTATGCCTTCCAAAAAGCATAAATAGGTTGATAATCAAGGCAAACAACATCACCTGGCTCAAAGGAACAGATAAGCTTTTGTCGGCAAAAAACTAGTTAAGGGATTCTCAAAAGTAAGAGCATCCTGAAAATTGAGAGTATCCTAATAGTCACCTTGCATATAAATTCCCCGTTTGTAGATTTTTTTCGTTAAGGTATAAAAAATCCTTTGCGGAATAAAATAACAACCAAAAGTATAGCCAAGGAAAGAATCCATATCACCAGATAAGTAACCATTGATTGATTGGCCTTTTGCTTTTCCAGCCAGCTTCTTGGTTTGATTCCTCTAACCAAAAATACAACCTTGGCCGCCAGGTTTACGCATACAATATTTACCGCTAACAATAAAGCAGCACCGATAGCAAGCTGAGTATGGCCCGCGCCCAGCATAATTCCTAGGGTGGCAGTGGGAGGCAGTAGAGCAACCGCAACCATCACGCCAACCAATACACTGGAAAGTCCGGTTGTCAAAGAAATCACAGCTGCCGCTCCTGAAGCCAACGCCAACGCCATAGAATCCAGCCCTACATCCGTGCGTGCCATAAGTTCCGGGCTATCCAGATTCATTGGATGCCAGATTCCAAGCCCTATGGAAAGAAATAATGCCAGCCCAATCCCTGCAAGAATTGTTTTAAAAGCTTTCCACATGAGAGGCATATCCCCCAACGCAGCACCGAGGGCTAGTGCGATATTTGGACCGAGCAGAGGAGCAATAACCATGGCGCCAATCACCACTGCGACATTATTCTCCAGCAGACCAATTGCCACCACCACTGTGGATAAAAAAACCAACAGCAAATAAGTAGAATCCAGTCTCGTATTTTTTTCGACCTCGTTATAAAGTTCTTCGCGAGTGGTACTGGACTTGTCTGAAGAATCCTTTTTATTTGAAGCAGGTTCTTTACGTGGAAGGGATGCTTCAAGTGCCATGACAAGAATTTTTGAAGGACCTTCAGCTCCAAATAATCCCTGCAAAGCATCCAATACAGATTGCCTTTGATCATCGTTGACCAAAACACGGATCATTTTCTTGCCGTCTTCGTCTTCAGGGCTCACCCAGAGCATTTCAGAGTCATGTTGTTCGATAATACTTTCGACGGCAGACAGGTTTACGACGGGCGTAACGATTCCAATTATTTTCATATTTAGCGGCGTTCCGCCGCAGCAAGTTAGTCAGAGCATAAATGAACAAACTATCGCCATTTTGCTTCTAGATAGAATTTTTCTGCAGGCCATAAGCCCAACAATGTTTAACTATTTGTGGGTATTGATTCATCGAAACCAGTGTAACGCTGGTTAGAACATTTTTTTTGTGGAAAGGTTTGCGATATTGCGCAGAACCTGGTCATTGCATTGGACACAAAAATGACCTTCACCCGAAGAAATCCAGCACTCATCTTCGACCCAGTCCCGGGCGTCTTCTTTATCTTCGCAAAATTTACTTTTCTGGACACAATCTTCAGCAATTTTTAACTGACAAGGAATTGCAAACTCACCATCTTTATTCTCTATATAGGGAAGCTCATCTAACATGGTAATTACCTGATCTATATATTTTTAAATAATAATTTAAGTTTTTATAAACTGGCTAAATAAGATTTTATTATAAACACACCTTTCCTTCATTAAAGAAATAATTCATAAAAAATGATGAATCTTGTTTATAGTAATATTATGAGGTAATAATACTCATATAACCGTTTAAATGTTTTACACAATTTTTTCAGAAAAGTTGGAAATGATTACAAATATAAAAATTTTATTTTTATGCGTTTTCATACTGTTGTCGGCGTGCAGTAATGAAGTTGGAACTCAGGCTCTATCTAATGATCCTAATGTTTTGCTTGAAAATGCCAAGGAGAAGCAAAGAATCGGCGCCTATGACGAGGCTATCGAAATTTTGAATGCGGCTGTGAAAATCGATTCCGATTTTGTACCTGCTTATAACCGAATGGGATTGGTATTTTTTGAGGCTGATAAGAAAGATGAGTCTGTTGTGGCTTTTAAAAAAGCCATGGTTATTGATCCTGAAAATTTGCAAACTCGTCTCGGTCTGGGAGAAACCTATTCGATGTTAACCCGGAACGACCTAGCTGTCGTGGAGTTCTTAAAGGCTTCCGAGATCAAAAAAAATGACCCTGATATTCTTTTAAAGATAGCTTTGGAATACTGGTATCACCAAAACCTGGAAAAGTGCAAAGAGTACTATAACAAGGTCCTGGCAATCGATCCGAACCATGTTCAGGTACATTTAAATTTAATCAGTGTTTATGAAAGAATGAAGGACTGGAGAAATGCCATCAAAGAAATCGAAATTTCCAAACTGTTGGGAGTAAAAAATAATGATTCGACGGCCATCTCTATTGCTGAAAGGAAGAAAAAATTCATCATTGGCAGGATGAACCTGACCGAAGAAGAATATCTAAAGAAAAGCCAACCGCCTTTTGATTGAGAGAATCCTACCTAAGTAAAATAACCCAGATACTTCGACATACCCTATCAGGGTATACGAGTGAAGATAAATTGTCACAAACTCAGCATGACTAGGAAGAGGTTCTTGGTCATTTATAGATTGCTATTTTCCAGTGGCTTGATGGATATTTTCTTTAAGTGAAGAAGATTTGTTAGGGGTAGGGTCGATGAGCGGCCATATGAGAATAAAAATAATAAATCCGATCACCACGAACCCGATCGCACTACCTATCCAATCGATCAGCGAATATTTTTCTTTCTCATCATCCATTTTGATCTGCCTGAGATTCTGATTTTATTTTAGGAATCCATCGTGGCACATTGCGTTTGTATTCGCGATAGGGTTCACCAAACCTGCGCTCCAGTTCCGGCTCTTCCCAGAAGGGTAACAAAATCAGACAACCCTGAGTAAAGATAAGGCACCAGATAAATACAGGTACCGAACCTGATAACATCGCTTGCCCCAGTAACACGAGAATCACCCCTATCATCATCGGATTTCTCACGCGTGTGTAAACTCCGCGTGCTACAAAAATTTTAGGGGGATCGTAAGGAGCGGGGGTTCCGCCACCTCCGTATTCTGAAAATAAAGAAACTGAAACCCAGCAAAGGCAGGCACCGGTGCCCAAAAATATTCCGCCGGGAAATGATCTTACAAGATCAATGCCCAGCGGATATTTATCAAACACGCCACCTTCTCGCGAACACCATAGGAGGAATCCGGGAATCACCCCCATCACGTTCATGGGGAATATGATAAACGCCTTAACTAAAGGGAGAGTGATTTTCACAAACCTCGCCTGATTTCGTTGCACTACTTAACTCATCAACCGTAGTCAAAAACCAGTAGCACAATGAACCCAATAGTGACGAAAGCTGAAAACCAAGCCATGAATTTAAGCATAATAGATCGCCTTAAAAGTTCTATAACCATTCGGCGTGTAGCCAACAGATCTATTCTCGCAATGCTAAAAGAGATCGTCAAGCTTAACTATTACCTACTGGTTTCCTACTACGTTGCGCGTTTCCACGTTGTGGACGACTATTTTTGGCTGCAGGCCTGCTATTTTTTCCTGATGATGGACGAAAACCATAGTTTCTTTTTCTTTGCGGACCCTTTGGCTTGGGGCCAAATGAATGACCTCTCTTTGAAGCAATGGATTCGGAATGATAGATATGATCTGCCTCTACCGCTACCGATTTGTTCGTCGACCGTTCTATCTTTTTCAAATATCCCAGTTCTCCCAAATCACATAAAGACAGGGCCATACCTGTGGCCCCTGCTCGTGCTGTTCTGCCAATTCTATGAACATAGCTTTCGGGTTCGTTCGGCAATTCATAGTTGATGACATGAGTGATTCCATCCACATCAATTCCTCGGGATGCTATGTCGGTTGCAACCAAAACACGAACTTTCCCTGTTTTGAATTTATTTAAAGCATCTATCCGGGCTGATTGCGATTTATTTCCATGAATCGCATCTGCCTTGATTTTATTTTTAGTCAAATTTTTCACTATCTTGTTCGCTCCGTGTTTGGTGCGGGCAAAAATAAGAGCTCTTTCGATCGTTGCATCTTCCAGCATGGATTTCAGCAACGCGGCTTTGTTTTCACGGTCCACAAACAATACTCGCTGATCGATTTTTTCAACGGTAGTGGAAGGCGGAGCCACTTCAATTTTCACAGGATCTTTCAAGAAGCTTTGAGTAAGGTGTTGTATCTCCTTGGGCATGGTGGCCGAAAACAGCATGGCCTGGCTATTTTTAGATATCTTAGAATGAATTTTTTTCACATCGGGCAGAAAACCCATGTCTAACATGCGATCTGCTTCATCAAGAACGAAAATCTCGACCTTGTCGAGGTGAAAACATTTCTGATTATATAAATCCAGCAACCTGCCTGGGGTCGCCACTAGAATATCAACTCCGCGCCTGAGAGCTTTGACTTGTTTTTCTTGCCTGACACCACCGTAAACAACGGTTTGTTTCAAGTTCATATAGCGTCCATAAACATCGAAACTTTCGCTAATCTGCACGGCTAGTTCGCGTGTTGGAGTTAGGATGAGGGAACGCACGCCCTTAGGCCCTGCGGGTTGATTGCTCTCTTGCAAACGTTGAAGGATGGGCAGAGCAAAGGCTGCTGTTTTTCCTGTTCCTGTTTGCGCACATCCTAAAAGATCACGGCCCACCAAAAGATGGGGAATGGCTTGCACTTGGATGGGAGTTGGGGTCGTATATTCTTCATCGCGAACCGCTTTGCAAATAGGGTCGATTAAACTTAGAGCGTCGAACCCATTAGGCGTCGGTAGAGCTTCATCAGGTGTCGGTGGTGTTTTTAGTGCTGTGTTGGTTTGCATGAATTCCTTAATATATTAAATATGAACGTAACGCCTTTTAGACAAAAGACGACGCAGCTAGGCAAAACCCAAAGGGCCTGCTAACAAAAATTATTTTAGGGGGTTTGAGCTTTGTGAGAAAACGAGGGGATTAAATCTGGAGGCCTGGGGCCGTATACTGCTCAACCAAAAACCACTACACCTTTAATTCTCTAGACGGCTATAACCACTTAAACTTTATCCCATTGTATAACAGTTCTTTAAATAATACTAGCTTTAAAATCTACTCAACCCGATAGTGAAATATTGTAGCAAATGCTCTATTATTTCTACATGATCTGCCCCAAATGCCAACACGAACATGCTGAACCCGAAACCTGCATTCAGCGGTGTCATTTTTCAGAAGTACCTTGAATATTTCGATGATTCTAAATATAAGACATCGAATGAACGCGAACAAAAACTGGAAGTAGCGGATGATACAGAACACATCGTATCGCTTTTTTCAGTTTTTGATCAGGACTGGGAGCCGGTCTCTACCTCCGCATTCGTTTTTCTATCGTCACTATTTCTAGCTCAAATTATTTTATTTCCAAAAGATCCGGTATTAAAAGATTGGGCATTTTTATCTTCGTTTATCCATAGCGTCAACCTAGTGTTTCATGAAGCGGGTCATGTTCTATTTGCAGTTTTTGGAAACCAGACTCTCACTATTTTAGGAGGATCTCTCAATCAGCTACTCATTCCTTTAATAGTTTTGATAACATTTATCTATAAGAGAGATACAGCTGGAAGTGGGAGATTTAATGACGACACCAGTTAAAAGTGTCGATGTGAATGCAACGATTCAAGAAGCTGCCGGGCAAATGGATGCGAAGAATATCAGTGTACTCATCACAACTGAAAATGGGAAACATGTCGACATTGTTACAGAAAGAAATTTTACATGAAAAGTGGTTGCGAAAGGACTGTAACCCGCTGACCCCCTTTCGAAAATAATGAGTACCCCACTCTATACTATAGATAAGAATCAGCATATCTTTGAAGCTGTAGAGTGTATGACGGATAAAAATACCCGTCATATTACGGTTACTGAAAACGATGATGTCGTAGGGATTCTAACCATTAAGAATACCTTCTCCTACTATATGAGACTATTTGGATTAGAATTATAGCCAGGGCACCCATACCCTGCCTTAATAAAAATACTATCCCCATTTTTGAAGCAAACCCAGGCTCCTCTGCACAATCCAGCATTTATCAGGTAGAATAAATCTAATGGATACCCTGACTTTTATAGTTGCCGCCGTGGCTCTTATTCTTCTCATCGCGCTTTCATACCATTATCTTTTAGCCCCTGATTTCCTCCAAATGGCCTTTAACTTTGTGTTGTTGACTTTTGCTGTTCTGTTGATTTTTTCTTCTTTTAAAAGTCTTTATGTGGGGGAATTGAATACGTTCACAGCTAGCGAAGGTGAGGTGAAAATTTTGATGGATAAAAACTCGTGGCGTTTCTGGGGGAAGCTGGATATTTAAAATATTACTGGGGAGTTTCATTCTGAATTTTCTGTATAATAAAAGAAAACACAAAAAACCTTGGGTAAGAAATGGATGCAACCGAACTCATTAAAACCTTCGTTATTCTCGTTGCCGTTATAGACCCCATTGGCAACATCCCGGTTTACATATCACTGACCGCACTGAAAACAGATGCCGAACACAAATCCATTGCACTTAAAACATCCTTTACAGCAGTACTCTTATTAGCCGCTTCCTTTTTACTAGGAAAACATATCATCGCCTTTTTCGGCATTGAAATGTCTGCTTTCAAGCTCATTGGCGGCCTCTTTCTTGTCTATATCTCTTTCACAATGTTATCGAACACAAAAAGCTCGCACCTATTTTCCGAAGACAACGAAGATATCTCTCTGATGCCGCTTACGTTCCCGCTTTTTATCGGGCCGGCAGCCATCAGCATTGTCATCATTCAATCCGACGAAATATCTAACTGGACTGGGCAAATAATTTCTTTATTTGAATTTGCTTTAATAGGGCTTCTTATTTGGTTTACCCTTAGACTGAGCAAACTCATATTAAATGGCCTCAGCAAAACCGGAACTAAATTCATCCACCAGATCATGGGACTCCTGCTGGGAAGTCTCGCGATTGGCATGATCGCAAAAGAACTAAAAATTCTCCTTCCCGGCTTGTCGTAACCTACAAATTACATAAGAAGAGCTCAACATCCGCAAAAGCAGCTCCACTCTAAGGCAAACATAAATTAATCAGCTTTTTTTTCTATTCCCTTGATAATCGAATTTCCTTTAGGTGCGTGGTTTCTCAGGTGTTCCCGTACCAACATCACCGCATGATTATCGTCCATCGCAGTTATGAAAATGCTAAAATCATCTTCTGATTTATCTTTTTCATTTATTAAAATACCTTTTACTTTAAAACTGTATTCTTTAGGTGGCATTGTGTTCTCAGTCTGATTTAAAGCCGTATTATATAAAATCTGCACCAACCATCAACTTTTCAATTTGTTTAAGGAATCTTTAAATGAAGGATGTAATAAATTTTAGGATTGCCATCCGGGTTCCAGAAATTTTTTATGTGCTCAGAAACCATGAATCGAATGAACCTGACAGGTTTGATGAGGAAGTGGAGTTGATAAAGCAACATCAATCGGATGAAGAAGACCTCGTTTCCGAGGAAGTGCAATTGGGTAGAGTTCAAATAAACAAGCTTTGCAATGCACTTAAATCCACATTCACAACCGACACAAAAAATATTTCCACATTTAAAAATTATATTTTTAAACTAGAGTCCGATTCTAAAGATGCCGCTCTACTTGAAGTAAAAAATTATATGCAGGAAATGAGAAATATTGAACAAGTTTTTACTGGCAAAAATCTATCAAATTTTTTTCTCAGTCATTGGTCTGAAAAACCTGAAGATTTTTATTTTATGCTAAAAAGCATCGAATTGGCCGGAATCAGGGTGGTGCGAGACAGTAGCTTGCTAGAAAGCCTAACGGATGAGGACAAAATCAGTATTTTCCTTGAAAGCTATTGAGACCTGTCTTTGAGCTGAGAATACCATTGACTTAAAGAACTCTGAGGTTTATTTTTATTGGATAAGGATCACTTGTTAAAATATTCGGGGTTTATATTATGAAGAAGCTCCTCAAGTCTTTTCGTATACTTTTCCCTTTCTTTATTCTTATTCTAATCCCCGTTCATGCCGCACAGGCAAACAGCCAAACATGCTATGACCTGCTTCAACCGATTGACAATCAGGTCGCTAGTGTCAAGGCTCAGGGAGGCGTATGGGAAGCCTTTGAAAAAAGAAGCAACTTTCGCGATCATTCCACCGTGGCCCTTCACCTTGACCAGAAAGCCATTGCGCTCATCTATACACTGAACTACATTTGCAATGCTCTAAATTCCATTCCAACAAACGATATTTCCAATTATATTTTACCGATGTGGCGTGAAAGAGGAGAAAAAGAGTTCATCAAATATCAAATAGGTGGTTATGGATACGCCGTGGAAGAGGTAATGACCTGGGTCGAGTATGCAAAGTATTTCGAGAAAAACCACAAGCGCAAACTCGATTTTGCAAAGGTTCAAAAAACCATGCAAAAATCTGAATCTCTTGTCAATCGCTTTGTAAAAATTGTTAAAAAAGTAAGGAAAACCAACAAGGTCAAAGAGGTGGTTGAAGAATCAAAAATACTTATAGCCGATTTTGCCAAATTTCATAAAGAAGATCCTATTCTTAAGCAAGCAGATAACGAAAATACAGCAATACCACATGCCTCAACGTTGACAGAATCTGCAGATGAAATGTAACAAGAGGAAATTTGAATGATCGAAATCCAATGCACTCACTGCAAGACCTTTATCGCGCGCTATAAAGGTTCCGGGGAATTGAACTTGCTATTACTTGATAGCGTTATCAAACCCAATTCTCTCGCTGATCTAAAATCTTCCAGCAAGACCGATTTGCCATATTTAGCCTGCAATGGATGTAGTAGCAAACTTGGTAAACCAGCAGTAGACGAAACAGGTCGCCCGGCTTACAAAATGATCAAAGGTTCATTTCGAAAAAAGGGGATCATAAAAGCAATGACCACAAGTCCACACACAAACTGGCGGTAGCCACTCGACGTGGGGCCTATGGGTCCATTTTTCTAATATTAAACTACACCATTTAATTTTTTACTGTAGTTAAATTTTCCTGAGAGAAAAAAATGAGCAAAACCACAAAAATTGTCCTTACTGTTCTTGCCGTTCTAATGGGCACTCTTTTTTTCCTGATGTGGAAAAGCCTCGGCGGCGGTCCCATCATCGCTCCTCGATCAGCTCTTTAGTTTAAAAAATATTGGCTTAGCCCACGCCTTTTCAATGGGTTTTGGCGAGCCCTTATTTTTAGGCCATTCTACCATCAAGGCTTTTCATTTAATAGCCGTAAAGCTTTATATGGAGTGCGTTAACCACATTTGTAGTTGCCTGACCGGATTAACCGAGGCACAAAAAAGCAGGAGGATGCCATAGCCGGGGAAAATTTTGAAAAGTTACTTGCCGAATTTCAAATTTTAAGAACAACCTCTGGCGAAAATTCAGACTGCCAGTTCCAATAGTCTTTTTGAAAACTCCCGCGCCTTTGACATTCGGGATATTTTTTTCCTGCAACAGAGAAAGACAGAAGATGCTTCTTTAGAGAAATTTTTCTCCTCTACCAAATCCGAAAATCAGTTTGAAAATTCTCGCGCTTCCGACATTCTGAATATTTTTTTCTAAACCAAGAAAACCTAAAAGAGTCCAATCCTTCGGTTTTTGATAATAGCTCCCCATTGGACCTTGAAAAATTAAGAAGAGACCCTGCTACCCCTCGCGGGGTTCCTGGTTTTCTCGAAAAACGATTTGAACTATTTGGTCCCACCGTCATCAGCAGATTCGTATAACCAATCGGCGTAAGGCCTATAAGGCGATACCCCTAGAGCAAAAATTACCACATAGCCTTTAATATTGGTTCGTACTTTTCCTCCAACGGAGTGGACTAGAGGGGGATTTCTATTTCAGATGCGGTCCAGGCCATAGACTTGTTTGCTCCACCGGAGAAACCCATTTTGCTGACAACAATAATGCCGAAAGCAGTGGGTTCTTTAAACCAACTGATTGCGGTGGGAACAATAGCTTTAGGGTCCATGCCCTTTTCGATGAGTTGGTAGGCACGGAAGGCTGTCATCTGCATAGCTATGGCTTCTCCATATCCCGTAGCGGCGACGGCTCCCTCTGGTCCCGCATAAAGTCCACAACCAATTAAAGGGACATCGCCAACCCGACCTGGGTGGGCCTGATCAATACCACCTGTGCTGAGTGCGGCTGCAAATTTATCTCCATCGCGGACAACACAACCCACTGTATCGGTTGTGGAAAAGTCTTTTCCTGTATTATTAATTTCATCTGAGGCAACTGTTTTGCAGTCCTGATTCGATGCAAACTTTGCTGCTCCTGCTCCAGCCAGTACCCGATATTCCGACTGACTCACTATGCGCGCCACTTGAATCGGATTCCTGAAACCTTCCAACGTGGCAACAGCACCGAACGCGCCAGAACTGTCCATGCATGAGGCATCCATTTGCACCGAGCCATCATCGCGGCGGTGAGACCCTACTCCTGCATTGAATCGGCTATCGTCTTCCAAAATAGTCACAGCATTACAAGCAGCTTCCAGAACGGGCTCGCCAGTTTGCAGTCCCATCATCCCGATTTGCCCGGCAATGGCGGTTCCATCGGCATGGGCCGGGTCGGAACCCGCCCCACCATGTGTTAAAATCACGATTTTTTTTTTATCTGTCATATTCATTTCTATAAAGAGAGAGCAAAAGTTGTAGGACTATTATAAATGAGGTATTCTAAAGACCAATCAAAAAATACAAAGTAACCTATGGTCAAGTTTTGTCTACAGTGTAAAAATGCGTTCTGGGGAGGTCAATATTGCCCGATTTGTAAAGAGGAGATTGAACTGCTCGATGCTGCCTTGCCTGAAAACAAGAAATACCTGACGGAGCTCAATATCGATGTCCGCCCTAAATATTATGCGCGTAGTTCCATGTTGCTTTCCTGTTTCGGATTCGTCATGGCACTCCCACTAGGTGCGTTCATCTTCCTTCGCGGTATATCTTCCAGCGACAACCTTTTGCTCTGGGGCGGTTTAGGAATCGGTACGGTGGTCATCGTCTCTTGGGGCTGTTGGTATCTCTCGCACCGGATGTTCGACAAACAAATGGAAGCCGTCGAATCCGAAGGCAAAGAACTCCAGCTCGACTAATATAGCGAATTCTTTACTCTAGTTCTCTCGTATCTCCATCAACGCAACGAACCTGAAAAACAAACTTTTCGCGAGCTTGCTTATTTCGCAACTCATTGTCTTGAATAATTGGCAATGCCGGTACGTATTTCATAAGTGCTTGAGCAAACAAACCCGCTACCTCTTCAGGTAACACTTCTCCCTTATCATTGTAAACGGGAATACTATTTGGTCCCACAAGTGGGGGACCGGCTTAAAAATATGAATCCACAAACACCCTGTTCTGCAAGTTGTAAAATTTTCATTTCACTTAATTCAACCATGGCCCAATCTTTACCTGTTGCAACCTCCTGCATTTTTTGTCCACTTTTATCACCAATAAGTTGAACCGGTTCCCTCGGCACACCCATACCCACCTACACTTCAGAGCAGACAGAAACATATTCAAAAAGTTTATTCAATTCGTCTAGCAAGACAGCGTCTCGTTTATCTTCCCCATTCCAACGCACCTTTTCCCCTAGCAAGAAACTGCTTGCCCCTACTTTTAGCTTATATCCCATAAGAATAATGCTACCACCTATTTTCTGAACATAAAAAATTAATTTAGACAAGAACCCTTAATTTTCAAATATTTAATAAAATACTTATACAAAATAAGTATTTTTGTATAATTTAATGTTGACAAATCTGACAATATGTCTAATATTAAAATTATAAAAGGTTATAAGTTTTTAACTATTTTTACAAAAAGGGAGACAACGCAATGAGAGAAAAACAAAACATGTTTAAAACTCTAGCATTCGCTTCTTTGACATTAATAGCTTCAGGAACGGTGTTCGCCCATTCCAATCATGATCATTCAATGGTTCCATTTAAATGGCAGTTTTCAGAAAACCTACATTCTAAAATTGAGAGAGGCCTGAACTCTACCAAGCCTATAGGGGCTATTGGTTTAAATGCTTTCGAGCAGAAAAAGTTCAACCACAATGGAGTAAAAATTGAAAATAAATTCAGTTCTATCGTTCAAAATATTGATATCACATTCGAAAGGACTTCAGCAGGTCTTAAGGTTACGGATGCATCAATTTTTAACACAACTATGAACATCGAGATTCTTCCCTTTAAAAAAGTTTCAAATGTTTCCATGCAAAAACAATTTCACCCTGGGCATAACCATGACCTTTTGCAAGTTGAATGGATATTTCGAGACACTACCAACACAAAAATCGTAAAACATATGTTTGAGGGAAAGGGGAACCTCTCCGTAGGTTTAACCAACCTGGAACAAAGTTTATTGAATGAATATGGAATTAAATCAGGAAACAAATTCCAACTTTCTATTTCCGGACATAACTTTCTTGTTAAAAGAACTTCTGGCGGACTAATCATCCTTAACCACATTGAAAATGAAAATCTTGCCAGAGAAGATTTTAATAAAGACACGGGTAAGGACAATATCTAACCCTATTTTAAAATACAAGGGTTCACAATTCCTATGATTGATAAAAGCAAAATCGAAAAATTGATTTCTATAGGTGAGCTGGCACGATTGACCGGAATAACGACTCATACGTTGAGAATGTGGGAAAAGCGATATGGCAGCCCCCATTCCAAAAGACTGCCATCCGGTCATCGCCGATATCCCAAGGAAGATGTTCCCAGACTAAGGGCAATTTCCAAAGCTTTGGAATCGGGGTATCGGGCTAGTAAAGTGGTCTCTGGAACTTTGGAAGAATTGCATGGTTTGATGGAATTGAAACCTATACTGGATCCTAATCTCAAATCAAATCATGAAAATGAAAACTCCTCTAACGAACTGTTAATTGAGCGTTGGATCAAAGGGATTCATGAATACGATGACGACTGTCTTATTCAGGGTTTTCATGGACAATGGAATAAATTAGGTCCTCTTAAATTCATCATTAAATACATGATCCCTTTAATTGAAAGAGTCGGCAAGGGATGGGAATCAAATGAACTCTCTATTCCCCAAGAACATTTTGCAACGGAATGCATAAACAGTTTTCTCACCCCTAAATGGCGGCAACTTAATAGCAGAAAAGAAGGTTGGAGTTTATTAATGGCAACTTTGCCCGGAGAAACTCATAACCTAGGGCTGCTTATGTCTGCTGTTGTAGCAAGTCTTTCTGGAGCAAAGATAATCTACCTAGGTCTGGATACGCCATTGGAAGATATTATTTTAACGGCTAATAACTTTAACCCCAAACTTCTTTGTCTTAGCATTTCCACCGGCAAAAAATTATTAGATACGGAAGATTGTCTTCTAAAGATAAAAACTGAATTGAACAAAAATGTAACTCTTATTTCAGGGGGAAAGGGCACACCAGATAATTTACCTGGAATCACAAAGATAGAGGATTTTAATAACTTCAACCATTGGTTGGAAAATTTTGAGAAACAATTACTAACAGCAGTTTAAATTAATATTTTCGAATATAGGTTTTCAACCTGGGAATAGATAAAAAAATGGAAACTCCCAAGCAAGCAGTGATTCTTATTGGCCATGGCGGATTGCCCAACGATATACCCAAAGAAGTTGTTGAAGATTTTATGAAAATTCATAAGCAAAGAATACGAAGGGGCACTCCCATAAACTCAGAGGAAAAGGATCTGGAAACTACTATTAGAAACTGGGAAAGAACGCCTGAATCAGATCCCTATAAAGTTGGATTAGAGAAGCTGGCTGACCACCTTGCTCCTCGGTTGGATGGTTATATTTTGAAAACTGCCTACAATGAGTTTTGTTTTCCATCGATAGAACAAGCGGCTGACCATTTGGCAGAAGAGAATATCACGAAAGTCATACTAATAACCACGATGATTAATCCGGGCGGATCGCATTCCGAGAGAGAAATACCTGAAGAAGTAGAGGCTCTTCGCCTTAAGTACCCAAAAATGGACTTTCAGTATGCCTGGCCCTATGACTTGGATCTTTTTTCAAATCTTTTATCAGATCACATTATTAATTTTTTAAAAAAGCCTACTATTTAGACCCTCAATAAATAATGCCTAATTCAAAATACTTTTCTAAAGGTCGCAATCATATATTAGATCTGCTCATCACTCTTCTTTTTACATTTGCGGGTCTTTTCTTTATTTCTCCCAGCTATTCTCTTGGTTGGAACGATGAGGAATGGCTGCAATCGGGTTGTCCGAAAACAGCATCAGGAAAATGGGACGCTGAAAACCCTGGAACAACAAATTTAAGATTTATTTCAATTAACAACAGTAAAGCATCATATATCTCTCAAAATGATGAAACATACAAATTTGGAATTAGTAAATCTTTTTTTGTTTTCAAAAATCAATACGTAAAAATAAAACTAAGACCTCTTAATAATCAAAGGAGGCTGTCTTAAAAATTCGCCCTCATCTCATCCAGATGGGTTCTCAAAAAACTTCAAACAATCCCAATTGCCTGATTAAGGTGTTTATTTTAAAAGATGAGAAACACGCAAAAAAGGACCGATATTTTGGATGGGATATTTTTCGATTAATAAAACAATAAGAGGTTTTATATAGCCTTAGAAAGGGCGGCCAGATTATGGCTTATGAATGTAAGGTTTATGATAAAAACGGAAAACTTAAAAAAATATTACAGGGAAGCCAGGTAACCCAAGAGAGCAAAGATTTTTTCAATCAACCTTCAACTAAAAAAGTCCGTTCTTTGATCAATGGCTTTAAAGAACCCGCCATTGAAAAAAATAAGAATACAAAGTTCTACAATAAAATTTGCGTAGTTTGTAAAAGGGAATTTCATCCTCGGCATCCCAATTCAAAATACTGTTCGCATGAGTGCCAAAAGAATTTGTATCTGGAAAAAAAGAAAAAGGGAAATCCCGGTTAAAATTTCCGGGCTTGGGAGTTTCTCCGATTTACAATTTTTATCACTATTAAAAAATTGAAAATCGGTAAGCCGGGGTTTTCCGTAATAATTTAAATCAGAAATTTCAATTGCTGGCTCGGTGACCGATGTCTTTTCTATAGTGGATACCATCCCACTCAATTTTTCCTACAGCTTCATAAGCACGGGAGATGGCAGTGGCAGTATCCTCTCCGATAGCAGTGACACCTAAAACTCTTCCGCCCTGAGTTAACACCTCTCCGTCTTGTTCTTTAGTGCCCGCATGGAACACCACCACACCGGGAAGAGCGTTGGCATCTTTCAATCCTGATATAGACTTTCCTTTTTCATAAGAGTCAGGATAGCCCTTTGCAGCCATCACTACGCAAACAGACGATTCGTTTTTCCATTGCAGTGGACATTTATCCAACGTTCCATCGATACATGCTTCAAATATTGGAATGATATCGCTATCCATTCGAACAAGGAGGGGTTGAGTTTCGGGATCGCCAAAACGGGCGTTGAACTCAAGAATCTGCGGACCTGTTTTAGTCAGCATCAAACCGGCATAAAGAATTCCCTTATAAGGTCGTCCCTCTTGTTGCATGGCTTGAATCATAGGCAACATTATTTTGTCGCGAACCTTTTGTCGCATTGTCTCAGTAAAAATCGGTGCCGGAGAATAGGCGCCCATGCCACCTGTATTAGGGCCTTTATCACCATCATATGCAGCTTTATGGTCCTGGGCTGAATCCATCAGTAAAACCGTTTGCCCATCACTAAAAGCCAAAACAGAAACTTCTTCTCCTTCTAAAAATTCTTCAACGACAATTTGGTCGCCCGCTTCACCAAATGATCTCTTTCCCATTATCGAATCGACAGCAGCCAGAGCTTCATCTGCAGTTTGGCACAACAACACTCCTTTGCCTGCAGCAAGACCATCTGCCTTCACAACCAATGGACAATTCTTATTTTCGATATATTTTGCAGCACTATCTGCAGAGTTGAAGGTTTTGTAATCTGCAGTTGGAAGTCCATATTTTTTCATAATGTCTTTTGAAAAAGATTTACTGCCTTCCAGTTCGGCCGCACGCGCATTGGGACCAAAAATGCGCAACCCTTTTTCTTCGAATCGATCAACGATTCCTTTCACTAAGGGTTGTTCCGGGCCCACCACCGTCAGTCCGATTTCCTTCTGTAACGCAAATTCCAAGAGGCCTTTAATATCATCTGCCGCGATGGGAATGTTCTCCGCAAGTTCTGCTGTTCCAGTGTTTCCTGGCGCGCAGAATATTTTTTCGACCTTTGGGCTCTGTTTTATCTTCCAGACCAGTGCATGTTCGCGTCCGCCACCGCCAATAACCAAGACCTGCATATTCTCTTCCTCGAATGCTTGTATAATTCCTTAGAGAATTTATATAAAATGCATACGTGTTGCAACTCTGTTTCCTTAAAAAGACCTAAAATGTTAAAGCTCGATTCGATTTCTAAATCGTTTGGTGATAAACCCGTTCTCCATAATATTTCCATGGAAATTGGCAAAGGAGAAAGGTTCACCCTTTTAGGCCAAAGCGGTTGTGGTAAATCCACTCTTTTACGCATGATCGCGGGGTTTGAGTCTCCCGATAAAGGAAAGATTTGGGTCGAGGGTCATGAAATAAGTTCTCTATCTATTGAAAAAAGACCGGTTGGAATGATTTTTCAAAACTATGCCCTATTTCCACATATGACGGTTTATGACAACATCGCTGTGGGACCTCGTGTAAGAAAACTTGCGGAATCTGAAATCAAAAAACGAATTGATGAACTTTTAGAAATCACACATTTGCGGGATTTAAAATATTCATACCCGCAAAATATCAGCGGTGGCGAAGCTCAACGTGTCGCTTTAGCAAGAGCAGTTATCAATCGTCCAAAAATATTGCTACTCGATGAACCTCTCTCTGCTTTAGACCCCAGCTTGAGAAAACATTTGCGGGAAGAACTTGTAGAAATGCAAAGAACCCTGGGAATCACTTTTCTTTTTGTTACTCACGATCAGGAAGAAGCCATGAGTATGGCGACTAAAATGTGCATCATGGAAAATGGGTCTATCAAACAATCAGGAACTCCTGCCGATTTATACGAACGGCCGAAGTCTTCCTTTGTTGCTAATTTTCTTGGGGAGATTAATTGCCTTACTGGAAAAGTCGAACATAAAATCGGAAACATGATCACACTTTCTTTAGGAAAAAGCGGAAAGATTCAATTTATCGCAGGAGCTGATGAAATTAAAGAAAAGCGATGCTATGTACGTCCTGAAAAAATATTTTTCGATTCCGCCCAAGAGCATAAGGAACCGATGAACAGTCTCCAAGGAGTTCTCTTCAGCATAGATTTTTTGGGGAGTCATACGCGATATCAGATTGAGCTTGCCGATGGTTCTATTTTCAAAGTTTCCCTGCACCATAGGAAAACAGTCCAGCATAAAATTTCAACGGGAGATCAGGTCCGTGTATTGTTCGCGGTCTCTGATGTATTTCAAATCAATGAAAATTAAATATTTCAGTACTATAATTTTTTTATTATTTTTCGGCCTGATAATCGGCTGTGGAAGCAATGGTGATTCTAAAGGCGATACCTATGTTGTTGCCACCGATGCAACACTGCCACCCATGTCGTTTATGAGTGTGGGAAACGACATAATTGGCTTTGAACCCGATTTAATACGTGCCATAGCGGATAGAGCAGGATTCAATGTCCACCTTGTCAACGTAGAGTGGGCTGGGCTCTTTGGCGGCTTGATCACCAATAAGTTCGATATGGTTATAAGTTCTGTGACCGTTCTGGAAGAAAGAAAGCAACGAATGAATTTCAGCATTCCCTACCTCAAAAGCGGACTTTCTCTAGTTGTCCACAAAGATCAAAAAAATATAATGTCTTTTGAAGATGCCAAGAAAAATAATGCTTTGATTGGAGCTCAGGTGGGAACCACCTCTTATTATTTCTTAGAAAAGGAATCCTCGGTAAGAATAAAAGGCTATCAAATGTACGGTCACGCCATAACCGATATGATCAATGGAAAAGTTGACGCAGTTTTAGGTGAAAGCTCTGGAACTTTGTTTTTTAAAAATAAGGCTATTTTTCAAGAAATAAAAATGGTTGGAGAAATTTTGTCCGATGAATTTTATGCAGTGGTGCTGAGAAAAGATGAAACTAAAATCATGATACAGGTAAATTCAGCCTTAAAAGAATTGATTGACGATGGAACCGTTGCCCAGCTTCATAAAAAATGGGATCTGGGTCAGGCGGCTCAAGTTCCTTAATAATAGTTGCCCGTCACATATAGCCTCAAGTCAGAAATAATGCCCAAATACAAAAAAATAAACACGCAAACCGGAGCGTGGAATATCGCTGTCTTGATCAGTGTCGTATTTTTGATTTATCTGCCGTCCAAGGAGGCACTTTCTACCAGCGAACACTCGGGCGGATATCTTGAGCTATTATCGCTTTTACCTTCCGGAATTTTTTATACATTACTGGTTACTTTTTTGGGCAGCGCTGCTGCCATTCTGGTTGGACTGCTGGTCGGACTAGGAAAGCTTTCTAAAAATCCTGCTATTCGTCTTCCCGTATCTTTTTATACCGAGATACTTCGCGGTGTACCGCTGCTTGTTCTTTTATTTTACATCTATTATGCCTTGGGAGAGCTCATTCACATGCCCGCCCTGGTGGCAGCGGTGGCAGGCTTCGGATTCAGCTACGGAGCCTATATGGCAGATATTTTTCGTGCAGGTATTGAAGCAATACCGAAAGAGCAAGGCGAGGCGGCTCGCAGTTTGGGTATGAACGAAAAACAGGCTTTGACTGAAATCATTCTTCCACAGTCCATGCGAACCATCATTCCGGCTATTGGCAACCAGACTTTGGGAATGTTGAAAGATACCAGTTTGGTTTCCGTCCTGGCAATTTCTGATATTTTGCGTGTGGGTAACGAGTATGCCACCAAACATTTCAATTTTTTTGAAACCTATACTTATGTGGCATTGACCTACCTGCTACTCACCCTCTTACTTTCCCGTTTCGTTCACAAATTGGAATCCCATTATCGTATCGAGGATAGTTAGGTCTAAATAGTTACCATTGGCTGGAGATCGCCATTAATATACCCAACAACATCCATCGCATCTAGAATAAGCGAGAGGGAGTTTAATACCAGTATCGAAAGAATACAGATTTCAAACGACGATTCAAAAGAGAATTCCGAGAGCCGGGAGCCTAGCCAGATAACAACCGTAACCCAGAAAATATGCCCCACCCCTAACAAACGTACAAAACCATATTTATAAAATAGTAGCTTCATCAATCCGTCCCAGGCCAAAGTAGAGATCAGGATGGCTTTTGCTTTCAGAGTTTCAATATAAAAGATGGGAGCAATCATATTGAGAGCCACCAACAAAGCAACCTATAGATGCCAAGGGGCTTTCATAAATCTGATAACAAGGCCCATTTCTCTCACCGTAAATTTTCCTGCAATGTGGGAAAGTTAGACTCTCAATATTTTTTTGTAATTAAATCGGATAACTGTAAGTAATCTTACAAAGAGTATTAATCGACGGTGATAACGCCAAAAATAAGCTGCAGTTGGAAAAAACATTTCCAGCTACGGCTAATTTATAAATTGGCAATTTCTTAATCCATAGATTTCAACTCACAAACCTCATTCAGAGTCACAACGCGAACTGGACCGAGGAAATGAGACCATTGTTCCCGACTCATCTGATTCATTTCCTCCTCTATTCCATCAATACCTTCTTTAGTTATCTGGCCACTATAAAAAGTTTCCCTGCAACTGAGCAATCGGCGTTCCCCACGCGATCATAATGGTGGTAAATATTTTCCACTGGCCTTGCAAGGTGGCCCAAAGTAAGATTTGCGCAAAGATGGCCAATAGCAAAGGCTCTAGCACTAGGCGATAGATCCTTCAATTGCATCGGATTAATCAGAATTAGCGATTTAACCCACTGTTTTATAGAGGGATATAACCATCAACAAGAATATCCCCATGGATAGGTAACCCATATTATTAGACCTCAACTATAGTTATTTTATTCAATTTATCTAGAAAATTTAATTTTATCAAAATCGTGACTTTGGTTTGTTAAAATATTATATTAAGGTGAATTAAAGATTTTGAATTCAGGAGGATTGAAATGAACCCAGCAATTGATAATGAAAAAAACGTGGATACTGATGATTATTTTCTTCTTGCCGCAGGAGTCTGGAATAGTAAAACAGAGGATTACTCTTCCATAGAAGCTTCTGCTACATCACAAAAGTATTTTAATAATTTCCCGGATGCTGAGCGATCATTCCAGAATTGCGACACATTTCCTGATCTAAAGGGAAAGGACATTAAACTCGATTTAATCCATGTCCGCTTTGGTATAAATCGATTTTTATTGAGCAGGATGATCTTTTAAATCTAATCCTTTTCTCTTTGCAAGAGCTTTAACAGAAGAACGCACACCCCCACCATAAAAATATCCTCTGCCACAGTTATAAGAGTTAATGGCCTGGCCCAAATAACGACAAAATATCCACAGTTGGGCACCTCTATTCCACACAAGAGTGTTAGAGTTCCCAAAAGAGTAAAGCAGATATGCAAAGCTGTGGCTGCCAAAGCAGTTATTTTCTCCAATTTTAAGCTCAACCAGTACCACTGATACCGCTATAGCTGGTTGAAAAAACTCGGGAATTATTCTGTAGGTATCTATAACTTTGATAAAGCCAGGAAGATCTAGCAATTCCCCTATTCCTGTTAAAAACAAAACCGATGCAATAAAATATCACAAGCCCAGTTTTAATTTTTTACTGGCTGTGAACGGTCCAATCATATTTGAAGAATCCTATGCTATAGGAGGAAGGTATTTTTTCTTTCCTAAAACGATTTATATACTCCAGAAGAGATGCTGCCTATTTTGGATTCACAAAATCTTCTTCATAAAATTTTAGAGTTTCCGAAACCATCACTTCTTTTTTGGAATAATCTACAAATACTTTTTTAGGATCATTTAAAAACTCTACAGATGCTTCATCCAATTGAGAATCTAGCATTTCTGGGGCAAAGAGTTTATCAGGTAATCGAGGTCAAACAACGCAGGGTGCAAACCTATTTTTCTTGCATAACTTACAATGGCCGGCAACTCTCCCTTATCTCGTAGCGTGCGATCACCTCCACTGATCTGAACATTTGTACCGGGACCATAGACATTAATAATTTTATCTAATCATCGATATAACTCTTCAATCGGTATATCCGTTACTAATGCATAAGATTCGGACAAATAGCATAATGAACAATCCAGATTGCACCGCTGAGTTATTTCTAGAGAAACACAACCAATTGTTCTTTTCCTTCCCAGAATCTGATTCCCTTTAAAAAATTGACCCATGCGTTTTCGGGTATTTTCAAGAGCAGTGTTGATATTGAATGACGAATTGAGCTCTGATGATTGGCTTTGCCCAGGTTTCTCTGTAGTAAATATATTTCTCTCTATATTCATCATTTCTCCTGAATTTTTAATTTTGGTGCCATATATTGTCTATATTTTTAGCGCTACTCTTTGGCTCAAAAATAAAGGGGAACCAAAAAGGGTTCATCGATTTTTACCCTTTGACTAGTAAACCTAACAAAAAAATTTCTGCTTGAATTTTTGTTTTATTTAACATATTTATGCGGGTTGCTTATTTTCCAGCTCTTCTATGAGGGACTTAAGTCGTGCGACACCTTGCTGACTTGGATTGAGGCGAAGAGCTTCTTTCAAATAGCCGAGTGCTTTAGGAGCATTATTCATAAACTGGTAGTAAATCATGCCCAAGCTAAAATGAATCGCAGGCAATCCAGGGCTGACCTTCAACGCCTTTTCGTAGTTTTCAATGGCAGCAGAAATATTTTTAGTCTGCATCTGGATGCTCGCCATATTCATATAAGGAAGTGCAAAGGTAGGATCAAGTTTTCCCGAAAGACGATATTCCAACATTGCCAGATCCAGCTGGCCTTTCATCATCAATGCATTACCCAATCCAAAATGTGCTCTAGAATGGTTGGGTTGCATTTTAATAAACTTGTTAAAGTTTTCAATGGCCTCGTCGAACCCATTCAATTCCATAGACAGATAGGCTAGATTGTAAAATGCCTGCTCAAAATAAGGATTAAACCGGATCGCTTTTCGGTATGATTTTGCAGCTTCCTGCTTCTTACCAACGAGATGATATGCTCGGGCAATATTATAATGCGCGGGACTATAATCAGATTTTTGATCCAGGGCTTTTTCAAAATAGTTTATCGCCTCTCCATACTTTCCTTGCTTTCCATATACATTCCCAAGATTATTTAATCCAAAAAAATAATTGGGATTGATTTTTAGAGCCCCCTTAAATTCCCCAATCGCTTTATCAAAATTCCCTAGCTTGTCATGAGCATCACCTAAATTATTGTAAGGTCTTACAAGGCCCGGGGACTTTTTCCTAGCATCTGCCCACAATGTCAATTCATCTTTCCAGACTTTGTTTCTATCCATCACAATGAGGGAAAACAAAAATAAAACTAAAAGGATCCCAGTTCGCACAAGAGATAGGGAAAGATTTTTAAAATTTTGATTCGCCACAGTTCTATATGCCCAACTAAAAATAGATGTTGCCAGCAAAGCAAATCCGACCAAAGGTAAATAAGTGCGATGTTCCATCACAGCATCTAATAGCGGAATAAAGCTTGAGGTCGGCAAAAGAGTTAAGAAAATCCAGGCCAGAGAAAATCCAGCACATCGTTTTTCAATTTCCCAAGGTCCTTTTGTTTTAATGCCGATTGATATTCGAATCCACAAGGTTATTAAAAGACCCAAAGAAAATATTCCCAGCCAATTTTGGGGATTCAGCCAATTTCTAAGAATAGGAAAGTTGATATCTAAATTCAGATTGAATGGGAAAATAAATTTTCGAAAATATTCAAATGGGACAACAGAAGCTTGCGTCAAAAGCCATGTAGATGAAGGCAGTTCTGCTGAAGATGCGGCTAAAAAACCACCATCTAAAAATTGTTTATACCCTACTCCCGCCAGCAAAGGGATCAGTAGCAATAAAATCCATTTTAAATTTTCGGATATCCATTTCCCAGGACTCTCTCTCGAAATGAAATAGTAATGAAAAAGAAATAATGCCGCCGGGAGCGTAACTATAATTTCTTTGGTTAAGCTCCCCAACAAGAGAAAAAAAGTAGAACTAAAAAAATAAATGTGGCCCGGGTTCTTATTAAATCTTTTCTCACCAAAACCTTTAAAAAATAATATCAGACCTGAAAGATAAAATATTGTTGCCAAAATTGATGAACGGCTCGATATATAAGTTACAGATTGTGTGCTGAGAGGATGGAGCGCGAAAACCAATGCCGCAATATATGGCCATGAAAAAAGATGTGGAATTTTTTTAGTTGAAATATCTTGCAGAAAAAACATTATCTGCTGGATAAATTTAAAAACCAGTAGGCTGGCTATTATGTGAAAACAGATATTAAAAATATGATAACTCCATACCTCAAATTCGCTGATGGCATAATTTAGATTAAAAGAGAGGATGACCAGAGGTCGCTGAAAAACACTGAATATAAATTGAGGTATTTTATCCCATCCCCGGATCCATGGTTTTTCCAATATGGAAGGTATGTCGTCAAAGTGAAAAGAGTTTAAAATTGTATTGCCGTATACCAATACAATTAATAAAGACAGGAATAGTTTTGGAGATTTAAGGTTCATTAACGAGTCGTATCACAAATATTTTTTATAAATTCTTCTTCCGTTTGATCTACCACCTTCTCCCAAGAAAAGTTTCTTTCAGCTGTTTCCCTGCATTTGAATTTTAATTGAGAATAGTATTCTGGGTTATTAAGATAATGTTCCATGCCTTTTGCCAGTGAGTCGGGTGAAGTCCCTTCAAAGAGCAGGTCTTGATCGACCAGAGATAAAATTTCTTTCGTTGCTCCAACAGGTGTCCCCATTACCGGCAGCCCACTTGCTAAGGCTTCCGCCGTTACCAAACCGAACCCTTCAATGGCTGTTGTGGGGAGAACGAATAAATCGGCTACTCTAAAATAAAGAGGTAAAGTTTCTCGGGGGACCAAGCCTGTAAGCCGAATGGTATCAGAAAGTTTTTTTTCAGCTATGAGATCTTCCAGCCTTTTCTGCAAACTTCCTTTTCCTACCATGGCCAGTTGAAATATTTTCTCCGGATTTTTTATAAGCAGTATCTCGACAGCTAAGATCAAGTTTTCCAGTCCCATTCTTTCTTCCAATCTCCGCACTGTCAATATTAGCGGCACATCTTTTTGTAAATTTAGCTTTTCACGAATCGCATTTTTATTTTCTTCAGGTTTTAAGGGATGAAAATCATTCAAATCTACACCCCCAGGAATTATTACGAGATCCGGGTTGGATAGAGAATAATAATCTTTAAAACGTTTTTTAGAATATTCACTCAGAAACAGCAGTGTTTTAGAAAATCTGTAACACACCCATTCCATAATTCGAATTATTTCCAGTCGAAATTTTAGCCCCAAGGATAATCGAGCCGTAACAGCTTCGTTAATCCGTTCTTCATCGAACCAGGAACTATGAAAATGATAAATCTTAGGAACCTTCCATAAGCTGGGTTGCAGCAAGACAAGAAATCCAATGAGCGGATTGTGAATATGAATAAGATGAATGGAATCAAGCTTTAATATGGATTTTACCTTTTTTCTAATAGCATTCCAAAGAGGTAGTATGCCTTTACTTTCTCGGAGAGAAACTCGGTAATATTGAATCCCATCTATGACTTCCTGTGTCGGTTGGTTTTCGGAAGATTTGCAGGTTACCTGAAAAACTTTATGTCCTCTTGCCACAAGACGCTTGTTGATTTCATAGGTCAGGCCCCAGGCACCGCCAACTTCATCTGGATAACAGTGGTATTGTAGAGATAGAATCGTAATTTTTTTTTGAGGTCTGTCCATAATGATAAAACAGAATTCGTTTCAGGATAGGAAATTCAAGAGTTCTGGGTCATGATTCGGGCTAGATTCTAACAGAGGCTCCATTTGAGTATCCATTGAAACCTTGTCATTATTACTATATATTAGATGTAGAACATTATTCCAATATGTATTGGGGGGCGATCCGGTTTCGACGGGAGAGCTAAAGCAAGGGTTGCATGCACGGGGTGCCGTTGGCCCGTTAAAAAACGGCTTTTATATAATCGCTAACGATTATGATGTAGCTGTAGCCGCTTAATTTAAACGGTTACCGTCCGCCGTGTCCATGTTCGCGGGATGCGGATCGGACGTCACTCAGCGAACTGGTTCTGTTTACATGTTCCGAGTAAATGGGACGAGATTTTCAGGAACTAGCTTCGACTTAATCCTGCTTCTGGGAGTTCGTCGAGGCAAGACTCAAATCAGAAGATAAGCATGTAGACGCCTTTGACTAAATCCTTCCGGACGGGGGTTCGATTCCCCCCGCCTCCACCAAACTCATTGTAAACAATGGCTTTACCTTGAGTTCTTGTGGTCTAAGATAGCACTTTACG
>Ga0115000_10000935_pt1 | contig 26601 bp, 26 predicted proteins | sample ArcticOcean_MG_C_6_FD_89690 | JGI IMG/M metagenome (GOLD analysis project Ga0115000, IMG submission 89690) | Marine microbial communities from western Arctic Ocean - ArcticOcean_MG_CB8_128 | ecosystem: Environmental > Aquatic > Marine > Oceanic | place: Arctic Ocean: Canada Basin | collected... | reverse complement strand
TGACGAACGTGCTAAAAGAATTGCGTAGACATCCGCAAGTTGATTCGCAGCACGTATTTGTTCAATTCGACTGCCGTGATCCAATTGGTTCTCTAAATACGAAGCGAGTAACTCTTCGCATCCCATTCGTTGCAACCAAGTAGACACATTATCTTGGCTTTGCGCTGGTAGAGTTATGCAAATAATCGCAGTAATACTAATCAACAGCTGGAACATATGTTACTCTTTCAAAACCTGCGTTTCTTGCTTCTTGGACAGCAGTAAGTGCGAAGCCAACTGGAACTTCATTTTTTACTCTGATTATTAATCCCGGAGCTATAGGTAATTTTGCAATGGTGGTTGCGAATTCAACACGTGATGTGAGAACTTGTCCACCCAATACATATACTGTATGGATGCCTTGCATTTCTAAGGTGACAATTTGCGGTTCAAAGTCTTGCGTCTGAGAAGCCGCACCTTCTTCCAACTGTAATGCAGGAGAAAGCAGACTTTCTGCAGGCGTAAATACCGTTGTGACAATAAAGTAAATAAGTAGCAAGAATGTGACATCAATCATCGATGAAAGGTTTAGTGAACCTTTGTTGATTTTATGCCTTCCTTTAGCCGAACTGAAATTCATTTAAGGAGTTTCCGTTGCTACGTTTGTTGCGGATAAGCCATGTTTATGTAATACACCTATAACTTCGTTTAGTGATTTTGACAGTGCATTTTCATCTGCTCGAAGTGTAATATTCTGCCAACTAGTATTGTCCTCGCCTAATGTAGAGCCAACTATTGATTCAAGCTCTTGCAGAGATATAGACCCTTCACTTTTATCGACGATAATTGTTCCATCTTCAAGAATGTTTATGACTAATTTGTTTTGTTCCTTGTGGGTGATTTCTTCGCCAACCTCAGTTGGCAAATCCAACTTAATATGCGCCTGCTGGGCAAACTGGGCGGCGACCATAAAAAAGATAATCAACAAAAAAACAATGTCAATCATAGGCGTCATCTCCACAACAGGGATAATGACTCTTGATTTGTTTCCCTTAAATTCCATTTAACCGTTGCCTTGGGCCTCTTCAAGATGCAGAACAAGATGCTCGATTTCACCAGCTGCTTCAGCACTCAATCCTTCAATTCTGTTTCTAAAGAAACTAAACAGCGTTACGCAAGGAATTGCAAGCACAAGACCAAGCATAGTAGTGATGAGAGCTTCGCTGATATTTACGGCTAAAGCAGAATGTGTGTTTGATGCAGTTTGGCCAATTGTTTCGAAGGCTCCCACCATTCCCAAGACAGTACCTAGAAGTCCAAGAAGTGGTGCAATAGTTCCAATTAAACCAAGCGCATCAGTGGAGCGAAAAAGGCGTGAGGTTTGTTCTTCACCAGCTTCTTCAAGAGCATTTTTAAGTTCAAATGGACCAAAAGCGGATCTCTGGTATCGAAGTAGACCACTGGCAAGAATGCGAGTTAAATACGAATCGTTTTCAGGGTCAACGCAGTACGACAGAGCATCTTCCACGTGGCCGCTTGAAAGCATTTCTTCAATTACAAGCAATTGCTCCTGAGGTAATAATGAAGTACGTCTAATTTGAAGTATATGCATTACAACAAGTGCTAATGCGACAAGACTCAGAGCGATGATTATGAATCCAACAGGACCACCCTTGACGATAGTAGTGAACCAAGTTGCTGGCTCTTCTGCAGTTGCCTGCGACATTACTGAATATATGATGTGTTGCACCATTGCGATTACTTTCCTTTATTTGTATTTGTAAAAAAGTATGGATGAGAAGGAAAAAAATGATTCATTTCGTACCGAATTCTTCTTGCTTCGTCTAATTTCTGTTCTGATTCTAAAATGTCTGCGAGTTGAACCATAGCCATGCCTGTTAAGTATGGTTGAACTGTAGGATCAACAGCAGCAACAGTTGCTAAATACAATTTAGCATTCTGGATATCTTGTTTACTTTTGGCGAAAAGAAAATGTGCATAGTTTACCCACACTTTTTGCCACTCTTCAAGTGTACCGTACTGCGCTAAAAGAGTGCTAGAGGCTTCCTCATTTCCAGAACTCGTGCGTAAAATTTGCTGCGCAAAGCTTGAGCCTTCTTCAACGCCTTGTTCTACTAATTGAGCAAAGAATTTTGTTTTTGGCAAATGAGATACAGCGTAACTATCAAGTTTGTTGTTTTCGATCAGTTGCAGTGCCATGATTGGAAGGTGCCTGCAAAGAAGGCTCTCTTTCTCTAGGATTGGGTCAAGCATGTTGTAGGGCGAGGCAAACCCTGCTTCTTCAAGTCGAACAGTTTCTAGCCAAGGGATGACTGCTTTGTCTATCAACCCTTGGGCGAGCAGTGCACGAAGCAACCCTTCAGTAACCAGCCTTGTATCGGAACTGCCAGTACCGGAAAGTCGCATAAATTGTGACTCTAGAAGTGGAAGCGCTAACTGTATGTCGCCCCTTAGCAAACGGTTCTTTGCTCGCCATATCTGCTTGCCTTCAATAAGTAACGCATCAATGTTGGGTCTGTTTTTTTTAGGTTGAATCTCAATGATAGAACTCCACGGAATGCGTACAGTCTTATTTTGGTTTTCTGAAGTAATGAGGAGCAGGCCAGTTTTTCCAGCGCTCTGGATTTCTCCTTGAATACTGCCAAGGGTATCTCTACGCAGTATTACTTCGGCATGCACATAGGCGTTCGAGCATAGAAAGCATAGTAGTACAAGTAATCTACTCACCGCTTGCCGCCATCTGATGCAACAAATTTATATTGACCGCGGTTTTCCTTAGCTATTTCAATCATTGCATCCTGGTTTGCAGAATCTCCAAACGCAATTGTGTTCACGACAACACGTGAGCCATCAGGAATCATTTGCCGCAATTCTTCAGCCGAGAATGGTGAAATTACACCGTCAGTTAAAAAGAAGATCACCTCTGGTAATGGCTTTAAAGAGAGTGCAAGTTGGAAAGCGGGGCCGGGGTTTGTACCACCCTGCGGGTGAATGCTTTCAAACTCACTTGTCATTCGTCTAATTGTTGACGCCCGAGCAGTGTTCCACCCTTTCTGCATTGAAGGTATATCTAGACGCACTGAGGAACTGTAAAAGAGCACATAAAAACGAGCAAAATCTGGAAGCTGTTTTAATGAACGAGTTAACTCTGCTAATGCAGAGCCAAGCCTGTTTTGGGCTGACATAGAGCCAGATACGTCAACTATGTAACAGAAACGAGTTCCGGAAGATGAAATGCCAAAAAAAGTAGTTCCGCCCCCAGAGCCACCCATGCCGCCGCCCATTCCTGATGAGCCTCCCCCGCCTAGAGAAGGGGTCATTCCAGCCGAATTTGCTTCAAGAGCAGTTGTTGTAGCGTCAGCTGCTAATGTTGCCTGTGTTGCTGTGAGTGCTTCTGAAGATGCTTCTGTTGAAATGCTCTCTTGTTGCTGTAACTCTTGGCCTTCTGGCATATCAGAAAGGGTAGAAGAATCCTGCATCGCAAATTCAATTGTCGTCAGTGCGCCTGCAGATGTTGCATCACCTCCACTTCGCATGAGAAGTTGAAGAATGACAGCTATGTTAAAATGAACGAGGATTGAGATTAAGATTCCAGCAAAAATGAATGAGAACGCTCTCTTCTTCCATCGTGAGCGCTCTTGCTGTCTATATTCGGAAATTGAACGAGCTGAATTGTTACCTACAGCGGACGAATTTGTTCTACTCGGCGTTTGTAATGCTTCTTCCTTGTAATCCATAAATCCTTCTTACGATTATTATCCATCATACGGCATTGGGCTCTTGACTGAACCCCCATTTGTAGAGTCAAATGCCACAAATAGGAATTATTACATGACAAGTACAGCCCCATATTACAAACGCGCGATTCTGAAAATTAGTGGCGAAAGCTTTTCGAAACCTGGCGTACTAGGAATTGACCCAGATGAGCTTACGACAATCGCACGTCAAATCGCAGATGCTGCTCGACTTGGCACTGAACTAGCCGTAGTTGTAGGCGGAGGCAATATGATCCGTGGGGCTGAATTAGCCTCTCGTGTAGGAATAGCACAAGCTACTGCTGATTATATGGGCATGCTTGGAACTGTAATAAACGCGTTGGCACTGAAGGAAGCAATTGAAAAGCAAGGGCAACCTGCACGCGTCATGTCCGCTTTAGAAATCGAATCTGTCTCAGAACCGTTTATTCGAGCACGAGCATTACGCCATTTCGAAAAAGGCAGAGTACTTATTCTTGCAGCAGGCACTGGAAATCCATTTTTTACAACTGATACCTGCGCCTCTCTACGAGCGATTGAACTGGAAGCAGACATACTGTTGAAAGCCACAAAGGTAGATGGTGTTTACGATTGCGACCCGATGCAAAACGAACATGCAAAAAAATACGACACATTAACATTTACCGACGCAATTACGAAACAATTAGGAGTTATGGATTTAACCGCACTTTCCATGTGCATGGAACATAATCTTCCAATTGTTGTGTTCAATTTTAAAGAAGACGGCAATATTTGCAAAGTCGTTGGCGGTGATACAATAGGCACTCTTGTCAATAACTAAAGGAATAACTGTATGAGTATCAAAGAAGTAACAAAAGAGTGCACATCCAAAATGAGTAAAACGGTGGAGTACTTCGGTAAGGAATTAAAAGGTGTAAGGACTGGCCGAGCAACAACTGCACTGGTTGAATATATCAAAGTCGAATATTACGGAAGCCTAACAGACTTAAAAGACATCTCTGCAATTTCAGTGAGCGAAGCCACGCAACTTGTAGTAAAACCGTACGACCCTGCTGCAAAAAATGACATAATCAAAGCCCTAGAAGGTGCTGATTTAGGTCTAAATCCACAAGCCGAAGGTGACCTCATTCGTATTAATATTCCAGCACCATCAGCGGAACGCCGTGCGCAACTTGTTAATCAAGTAAAAAAGATGGCTGAAGAATCTAGAATTGTTATACGTAACGAACGCCGAGAAGCTATGAAACATCTCGAGTCGTTGGTTAAAGATAAAACAACAGCTGTTTCTGAAGACGATGGCAAACAAGGAAAAGAAGAAGTGGAATCACTTACAAAAAAGAACATCGCAAAGATTGATGAAATGACTACATCTAAGTCCAAAGAAGTAGAAACTATTTAACTAGAATTGCTTACGCAATCTAGCAGCAGGCAGACCTAGTTGTTGCCTGTACTTCACTACAGTTCTACGAGCAATAACGATCCCCTGTTCCCGCAATTTTTTAGCGAGGGTTTCATCACTAAACGGTGTAGATTTATCTTCGTGATCAATAATTTCTTGCAGTCTTGATTTTACAGCTTCCCAACTCATTTCACCCTCAGCATCACTAGCCGTTCCGCCAGAGAAAAACCTGCGTAATAGGAATATTCCACGTGGAGTCTGGACCCACTTGTCAGCAACAGCCCTGCTTACAGTTGCAACGTGAATGCCTAGAATATCGGCAACTTCTATCATTGGGAGTGGACGCAAATATGCATCGCCTTTTTCTAAAAAATCGAATTGTCTTTCAGCAACAATTTGGACAATATTATGAATTGTTTTCTTCCGCTGCTCTACCGCTTCAATGATCCATCGAGCTGAATTAATATTTCGTTGCACAAAATATTTTGCTTCTTTTTCTGAACTAGGATCAACGGAAATGTCTGAAAACTCAGTCGAGATTTTCAAAGGCGGGACCCGTCCTGTGCTCACGCCAACAACATACGCATCCTTCATATCATCAAACTGGATAAATGCGTCTGGAATAACAGGCAATACTCTTTCAGTTGCTATTAGTCGACCAGGACTAAGGGTTAACTCGTGCATCCTGCTGATAGCTTGTTTCACTCGCTCTAATCCGATTCCTGATGCTTTTGCAACTTTAGGAAGTCTGTTTGAAATTATATCCTCTAGATATTCTCCAATAACTAAAGCGACATCCGCCCAGCCTTCTTTGTCGTCTTGCATGTATTCCGTTACTTGAATCATGAGCGATTCTTGGAGTGAACGAGCCGCAATACCAGGAGGGTCTAACCATTTTTGCATCAACCCAATAACGGATTCGACTGATTCCAAGTCAACAGTATTTTCCAACTCGTCTGTAACAGCTACAATCATTTCAGCAATGGTTTGTGTCAGAAAACCATCAGCATCTATTAAACCTATGAGCACTACCCCAATTTCTTTTGAAGAATCATCCACATCCGCAAGGCTCCATTGGTGCATGAGTATTTCAGATAAACTTTCCTGCCTTGCTCTAATAGAAGCCAACGCATCCATTTTTGGGTCACGGTCACCTGAAACTATTTTCCTTGGGGGCAAATCAGAAAGCTCTGCGCCACTTCGTTGTTCAAACTCTTCAAGGCGACTGAATTCAGAATCGATTTCTTCTTGGGTATCGATGTCTTCTGTTTCAGGCTGTTCTGTTTCAGGCTGTTCTGGTTCAACGAGTTCAAGCGCAAAATTAGATTCAAGTTCTTGTGCAATCTTTTCTTCTAGAGCAGGTAACGGCAACTGCATAATCTCCATTGTCTGGATAATGCGAGGCGCCAACTTCATCTGGTGGCCAGTTTTTGCCTGTTGTCCAATTTGAAATTTCATTGAAATCTCACCAATAGACCCTATTCCATGCCTTGTCTGCCAGCAATGGCATCAGCGAGGACTTGCGTGTTTGCGTATTCGATTTGTGAGCCACTTGGTAATCCTCTTGCCAAACGAGTCACTTTGACTCCTCTAGCTGCAAGTTCTGAGGCTAAATATAGTGAAGTGCTATCACCTTCTAGATTCGGGTTTAGTCCAAGGATTACTTCTTGAACTTGGACTCCTCTTGCATTGGCCTCTGGGGAATCTACACGTTTTAACAATGCATCAACGGTCAAGTCAGTTGCTTCTACGCCAGCGAGAGGGTCAATACGGCCTGTTAAAACGTGATACACGCCTTTGTACATTCCAGTCGCCTCCAGTCGTATCAAGTCGCGTGGCTGTTCAACTACTAACACAACAGCGCTATCTCGTTGGTCGTCTTGGCAAATAAGACACGGAGCGCAATCGGCAATGTTATTGCAAACATCGCAACAGACTACTTTTTGCTTAATATCAGCAATAGCTTGACTGAGCTCTAAGGCTTTTTGTTTTTCTTCTTTAATGAGAAAAAACGCAATTCGTTCTGCGCTTCGTTTACCTACGCCTGGCAAGCGTGTAAGTCCATCGAGTAATGCACGCACGGATTCTGGAGTACCTTTAGAATCACGCAATGACATTATGTATCCTCCGGCGGAGTAGCAGTAACTTGAACGATAGTGCCTTCGAATAATCCTCTGGCAGTTTGTACTAACTCATCATTCTTGACAGCATCAAATGAATCTGTATCTGACTGAATAGATGTGGTCTGCTGGTTACTCACAATAACAACAGTAAAAGTACCACCAAATTCTTGAGCTAGTATTTGTTCAATTCGCTGACGCTGAGCAAGGATGTAATTGATAGAATCAGTTCCATCATCAGAAATTTTAAGCGTTAGCTTCTGGCCCTCTAGTTTACTAAACTCTAAATATGTAACAATTCTTTTTAAGCCTGGTGTTCCTGCGATGCAAGTACGAATAGATTCCCAATTGACTTCTTTCGAAGGAATTGATGTAACTGGTTTTTCTTCTTGCTTTGGCGTTACAACTACTGGTTTGGTTGAAGGAGAAGAATTAGTGGTTATTCTTTTTTTTTTGTTTCTTGCACTTGGTTCGTTGCTGCAAAGAATGTTCCCCGCTTGGGCGATGCTGCTAGACATGCACAATCGAGCGATTGTGGCATCAAACAATGCTCTACCCGTACCACCTCTGCGTACTTGCCTACTTGTGGCATCGCATAATGCGATCATGTACGTTAATTGACTCTCGTTAAGTTGATTGCCAATAGTTGTAATAATTTCTCGAGCACCATCTGAGAGCTCAAGCATAGGAGTGTCCGCGCCACAAACTTTACCAATAAGTGCATTTCTAAACGACATTGCAAGAACTTCAAGGACACGGTCAAGTGAAATTCCTGATGAAATCAATGCATCTGAGGAGAGAAACGCTTCTTGGAGTTTCGAATGGGCAACCGCAGTACACAATTGGTACATTGCAGTTTGAGACGGCAAGCCAAGCAAGTCTTCCATTTCTTCAAGTTTAATAGTCGTAGAGCCACCAGCGAGCAAGCGATCAAGAATAGACAAAGCGTCTCGCATGGAACCATTGCCAAGCATTGCCACTTCCGCAATGACTTCATCGTCTGCCTTGATTTTTTCTTCTTGCAAGATGAATTTCAAATGGTCAATGATTTTACTTGTAGTAATTGCTTTAAAATCAAATTTCTGGCATCGACTTTGAATAGTTGATGGGACTTTGTGCGGTTCTGTAGTACAAAGAATGAATTTGACATGGGAAGGCGGCTCTTCCATCGTTTTTAACAACGCGTTAAAGGCAGGCGTGGTGAGCATATGAACTTCATCAATAATAAAAATTCGATACTTGCATCTTGATGGTGCTAAACCAGCCGAGGCAATTAAGTCGCGTGCTTCTTGTACACCCCTGTTTGAAGCGCCATCAATTTCTATGACGTCGAGGTCATTACCTCGAAAAACAGCATCACCAATTTCATTTTCTTCTTGGAGTTCGTCAGATCGGTTGAGTTCGCGAGCAAAGATACGTGCCATCGAAGTTTTGCCAACACCCCTTGTTCCGCAAAACAAGTACGCATGCGCTGTACGATCAGATTCGATAGCATTTTTTAGTGTACGAGCGATGGGCTCCTGTCCTACGATAGTATCGAAGGATGTTGAACGGTATCTTCTTGCTAATACGGTATAACTCAAAAGGAACTCCAAAAGGTGAAAACAGAAAGGGCGGCCGGTTACCCAAAGCTCGAACGACGCCACTTATGGCTGCTGCCGTCAAGCTCTGACCAGGTTCGCAGGCCGTCCGTCTATGAGGCCGACCGCCCTTCCTGCCTCCGATATAGGTCATGATATCATGTGTCTTCTACTAACGATAGGCTGTGCGGGTACACTAAGCATATGGATTCTGAAAATAAAGCACCTCGAATTACTGCATTTGAATTAGATAAAACCCGTGACGCCGCTACGAAACGCCTGGTTATTTTGACAATTCGCTTGCTCTTTGTTACTTTTATGTTTGCAGCTGCGATTCTTCCCTTTATTGCAGGCTTGAAATCTTCGAACCAATCTATTGAAGATGTAATAGTCGACCACCTTGGACCACTGATTTCCACAATTGCATTTGCAATAATTGTGCTTGTATTAGATTACCTTACTCCGAATAAGCGATTGTCAGCAGTTCTCGGGGTGTATCTTGGACTTGTTGTTGGCTTGTTTGCATCTCTTGCAGTGAGCCTGTTGATTGATTTGATTGGTGATTCATGGGACCTGAAACGCGGAGATATAGCACTTCAATACCTTACACTTCTTAAACTTGTAGTCGGTATTACGCTCTGTTATTTTGCAATCAGTATTGTTTTCACAACAAAAGACAATTTACGCTTAGTACTTCCATATGTTGAGTTTGCTCGGAAAGTTCGTGGAATTCGACCGTTACTCGTTGATACTTCCGTCTTAATTGATGGGCGAATTGAGCAACTTGCAAAATCTAGATTTGTAGATGCGCCACTTGTGATTACACAATTTGTCATCGAAGAATTACATACATTGTCTGATTCAAAAGAGAAAACAAAGCGAGAACGTGGACGTCGAGGATTGAGTGTTCTTGCTACGTTGAGAAATTCGCCACAAATTGAACTCACTATTGAAACGAGTGAAAATTCTACTGAAAGTGTCGATAGGGCTTTGATAGAGTTGTCCCAATCGAGCGGCTTCCGTATACTTACTACTGACTCCAACTTGCAACAAGTAGGGCAAATTGAAGGCGTCACTGTGTTAAATCTAAATGACTTGTCTCTTGCAGTGCGCACGCAGGCCGTTCCAGGAGCAATCATGCAAATAGAAATTATTCGCAAGGGAGAGTCCCCTCAACAAGGCATAGGGTACTTGCCCGATGGCACGATGGTTGTAATTGAAGATGGCGGTGAAAACATAGGCGAGCACGTTATGGTGGAAGTTACTAATTCGCTGCAAACCTCTGCAGGTAGAATGATTTTTGCAAATCTATCTCTGTAAAGAGTTTTATTCCCACTCGATAGTGGCTGGAGGTTTTGAACTGATGTCGTAGACCACTCTGTTCACGCCTCGTACCTCGTTAATGATTCTTGAACTCATTGAAGCGAGCACTTCGTACGGTAACTTAGCCCAGTCAGCAGTCATGAAGTCTTGGCTTTCTACTGCGCGTACTGCTACAACGGACTCATACGTTCTTCCATCGCCCATTACGCCAACGGTTTGAATTGGCAAAAGCACTGCAAAGACTTGATCGGTACTTCTGTATAGATTTGCTGCAACAATTTCTTCTAAGACAATTTCATCGCATGCTCGAAGCACTTCAAGTTTTGGCTCAGTTATATCGCCAAGGCAACGAACGGCAAGCCCAGGACCTGGGAATGGATGGCGCCAAATAATACCGTCTGGTAGACCGAGTACTTCCCCTAATTTTCGCACTTCATCTTTGAACAGATCGCGTAATGGTTCCACTAAGTCAAAGCCTAATTCTTCAGGTAGACCTCCAACATTATGATGCAACTTAATATTTGCAGCAGCGCCGCTGTACCCATGACCAGATTCAATAACATCTGGGTACAGTGTCCCTTGTGCTAAAAATGTGACTTCTGTATTAGATTCTTTTTGAATCTCTTCAGCAGATTCCTTGAAGACTTCTATAAAACGGTGACCGATGAGTTTGCGTTTTTCTTGAGGATCTGTGACACCTTTAAGATCAAGTAAAAAGGCTTCTGCAGCATCTACAACTCGTAAATCTATATCAAAATGGTCACGGAAGGTTTTTTCGACAAAATCACGTTCATTCTTGCGTAAAAGACCATTGTCGACAAACACACAAACAAGTTGTTTACCGATTGCTTTATGCAACAGTGCTGCAACTACTGATGAGTCTACTCCCCCGCTTAGGCCGCATAAGACTCGTTGATCACCGACTTGCTCTTGAATAAGAGTGCATTGTTCTTCCATAAAATCTGACATTCTCCACGTGCCTTGCACGTTACAGATTTCATAAAGGAAATTTCTAAGAATGTCTACTCCGTGTGGAGTGTGCGTTACTTCTGGATGAAATTGGACGCCGTAAAATTGTTTTTTAGTATGTGTCACTACAGCCATAGGGCATGTAGAAGTGGTCGCAAGCACTTCGAAGTCTTTGCCTAGAGCGTCTACCTGATCGCCGTGGCTCATCCACACGGCAGTATCTGCGGGTATTCCACGAAGTAATCCTGTAGCATTTTTCACAGAAAGAGAAGCTCGGCCATATTCACGCGCATGCGCACCTTCAACCCTACCCCCTAGCATGGAACAACCTAGTTGCATTCCGTAGCAAATACCTAGAATGGGCACGCCGAGCTCAAAAATACGGTCGTCGCAACGTGGAGAGCCCTCCTCACTGATACTTGAAGGACCACCAGAGAAGATTATTCCAGATAAATTATGTTCTGCCAATTCTTCGATAGGTGTATCGGGGGCCATGAGCAAACTAAATGCACCTGCTTCGCGAACCCGTCTTGCAATTAGCTGTGCATACTGGCTCCCAAAATCTAAGATGAGGACAGTTTCAGGGCCTTTTTGCGTAGAAGAGTTCGAATTTTCGTTTCTCATAAGAACAGGAAAGAGTACCATGAATGCAACAAATGAGCACTCAACTATCTAGTACTACTTTTGAGATTACCTTTGCATCAACACCATCTTGGTTTTCAACTATTCGGCAATTAGTGTCTTCAGCGACAGTTCGATGTGGTTTTACAGATAGGGATTCGGGCCAAATTGCAATGGTAATTGATGAAGCTTTGAGCAACATATGCCGTCATGGATACCAAGGATCTTCTGAAGGTGTAATTGTTCTTAAATGCAACACTTCCACCACACCAATTCCTACTGTTCATTTTGAACTCATCGATGAAGCGAAGCAAGTTGATACAGATTTAATTTGTTCTAGAGACCTAGAACAAATTCGCCCAGGCGGCATCGGTGTTCACTTGATTAAAACTATTATGGATGAAGCCAGTTGGACGAAGAACGGAGAACTTGGTATGAAATTATGTATGATGAAATCATCATTACATAGCAGTACACCAATCACTGAAAGCATTACTCCACATGGATAGCATACCCCTACAACTCGATATTGTAACTACGGAAGATATCTCAACAGTTACTCCTATTGGAGATATTGATATGAGCAAATCAACCGTGTTTAGAAGTGCACTAAGACCAATTATTGAAGCAAACCCAAAAACAATCATTATAGATTTATCGCACGTCCCTTATATGGACTCATCAGGTATTGCAACACTCATCGAAGGGTTACAACTTTCGAAGCAAGCTAATATTTCATTTGTACTGTGCTCGTTAAGCGATGGCGTAAAATCGATTGTTGAACTCGCGAGGTTAGATAAAATCTTCAGTATTTTTGATTCGAAAGAACACGCTCTTGAACACTAGCGACGAAAACAACTCTGAACCAAATATTTTGTTTCGTGCATTTGAAGCATGGGGCAATCTATGGGTTCGCACGTTCGAATTTCTTGGCGGAGTTACAGGATTACTTGTCGATGTTTTTTGCTGGATTTACAAAGGGTTATTTACTAATAAAGTCCGTTTAGGTAAAGCGGCAACTGTCAACCAGATTGTGCGAATTGGAGCACGTTCTGTTGGTATTATTTGTCTTGTTTGTTCCTGCATAGGTCTTATTCTCGCCATTCAAATGGCGCCACCCCTAGCAACGTTTGGCCAAACAGACAAAATTGCAAACATCGTAGGAGTTGCCGTCCTTCGTGAACTTGGACCCTTGATTTCAGCGATTGTACTTACAGGCTTTGCAGGAGCAGCCATCGCGGCAGAATTAGGGTCAATGGTTGTCGGGGAAGAAATCGAAGCGCTCGAGTCACAAGCGTTGAATCCGATACGTTTCCTTGCTGTGCCACGTGTGTTGGCAACAATAGTAAGCCTTGTATTACTTACTATCATTGGTGATGTAGTAGCGATAGCAACAGCATGCATTGTCTCTGTTGAATTGCTAGGCGTGCCGTACGAATTGTACGAAGCCAATACTCTTATGCAAATTTCTCTTTCAGATTTTACTACAGGCTTGTTTAAAGCCGCCGTATTTGGAATGATTCTTGCTTCAATAGCATGCTACAACGGTTTCAAAGTTAGTGGCGGTGCTGCTGGAGTAGGCAAAGCAACAACAGACACAGTAGTGCAAACCGTTGTGTCCATTGTTATTGCTGACTTAATCTTTACGACAATCTTTTATCAAATTGGCTGGGCGTAAAATTACTTAGCTGACTGCATTACTATGATTCTTGAAGTCATTCCATGCTCGTCAGTTTTAAGATCCCAAGCCGCAGGCCCTAGTATTGAAATGAAAATTTCAAATATTGTTGCATTGAGGTCGTCAGTTTCTGCAAATGAATTTCGCATTTCTTCGGCCATTTGCGGGTCGAATGATTCCATCTCTTTAAACATGTCTTCTGTAGTAGCTGTTTGCATTGCACTTTGAACGGCGAGTAATTTGCCCATATCTCCGTAGCCCAAATTCGAAACGTCATCGGAGCCAAGCATTAACGATAGTTCTGGAGTGTCAGTTGTTAGAGTATCTTTCGGATTGGCCATTGCTCGTAATGCATTTTCAACATTTCGTTGCGCACCCATGAATACATATCCACCGCCGACAGCCATCGAATATTCCATTTCCATCGGCAAAGGGACTGGAATTCCTGCGCCCAAATCAATAGTGTAGATTTGATTTCCAAGAAAGTCTGTTGGTGTTGTGCCCATAGCAGGAAGTGTGGTGGCTAGAGTGCCGCTAAAGGCCTCTTCATCGTTGCATTCTATTGCGAATAGTGTCCCTACTGTTTCCATGACAAACGGCATAGTTCCTGTTGAAACAAAGTGGTACTTGCTTCCTAAAGGAGCTAAGAACGAAGTAAGACCAGCTTCAATCATTTCCATTTGTGGACCTGCTTGCATCGATAGCATTGGTTGGCCCATAATTGTGTCTCGTAAAACAGGAACCAATTTATTCAAATCAAGGACGCCTTGAGAATACATCAGTGTGTCTTCACCAATAAATACTGGTTTAGGTGATTGTGTAGTGTTTTCACCAACAATGCTCATAAGCCCATTGCGCCCATCATTCATCAATACCGTGTAGGTAGCATCGATAAAGACATCTTCGCTTGGAGACAACGTGGCTGTTTGTGCAATCCCATCAATATCGCCAAACAGAGTTTTCACTGACGGCATAATCATCATTGCCATACTAGAGTTATCCATTTGCATCACTGTATCAGCTAGGTTCGTAAGGAGAATTCCTGCGAATACATCACCTTCGCCACCACAACGATCGTGCAACGTAATGTAATCTTCATTTGTTTCAAGCATACCAGGCTCAACTTCACCATCTAGTGCAAGTAAAGCAGACGCAATTCCATCTGGCTCTGAACCAGCAATGAGGTAACCATCGGTGTATACAACATATGACCTTTCAAATGCTTCTAAGTCCAAGTTCATTACAGGCATATCTACTTCAGGCATTTCGTATTGAATCATCATGACATCTCTGCCCACTAAACTTACAATTTCACTATCGAAGCTCGGCTCAGAGTTAGACATCTCCATCATTTCATTGAAAAACTCACCGTATAATTTCTCGTCCAGTTCAATCATAGCGATACCGCCAAGGCCAACAGTCCCACTTTCAAAATCGACAACTGGGTATAGTGCCGCACCAGCGTACCCGCTTGGTGGCGTAACATCCTCTGATGAAATACCCATTGCGTCGCAAAGGCTTTTGAAAGCCGAGCCAGCGTTAGAAGCGTAATCTACGTTAAATTCACTACATACAGCGGCACAGATTTTGTCGCAAGCACCTGCTGTTTCTAATTTTGACAGTACATCGCCAATATTTGTTGCTGAAACAAATGCAATTGTCGTGTCTGGGGCTGCCTGTTGGATTGTAATATCTGAAACAAGTAATGATGAAATTGTCAGTGTAATTGTTGTAAACAAAGTAATAACTCCTAAATGTGTATTATGTTTTTAGTTCGCTCCATAGTATATTAGAAATCGGGCTGGCCATCTTTCAGCAAAGGAGAGATGCCATTTTTAGCGCGCTCGGGCGGGGCGTGATAGAGATGCCCCGCATTTGGATTCTTTGAATCGTACGCAAATGCCTCTCGGTTCCGAATGAAATCTTTGACATACCGTGTGGGAATAGCGAAGTTAAGAGATTCTGCAGCAGTGATTCCCATATTTGTAATGCCGACTACTTCGCCCTTGCTATTAAACAAAGGACCTCCTGAATTACCTGGGTTAATAGCAGCATCTGTTTGAATATAAGTCAATCCGTCGAAGGAACGTTGTTTCGTAGAGATGACGCCTTGACTCATCGAACGCTCAAGACCTAAGGGATTACCAATTGCAAACACTACTTGACCAACTTCAATATCTTCCGCACTTTCTAACACCGAAAAGTCAAAAGATTTATTATCTGGATGTTGCAACTTTAATAACGCCAAGTCAAGATGATTATTTACAGCAATAATGTCTACATCTTCGATAGTTGTTCTTTTCAGTGTGCCGTCAGGTTGGGGAATCCAAACAGTTGCACGAAGGTCAGTTTCGCCTTGAATAACATGCGCATTAGTTACGGCGAATCCTTCCTCATTGAGAAGAACACCAGAGCCTAGGCCACCAGGCGTTGAGACTTTTATAACTGAAGCACCTACAAGTTTCGCTTGATCTGTAGGAGACCGCTCAGGCAGTTGCGTTGTTGTTCTAAACAAGTTCGTAGTGTCAATTTCTACACTTTGTGTAGTCGCATTTGAATCATCTATATCTACTGATTCAACTTGACTCATATTAATCGTAATAAGTTCAGGACCGATGTCGACCCAGATTTTGTTATCTGTTCTTTTAATAATTTCACCATGAATTTCGCTCCCGCTCGTCAAAACGATAACATCAGCATTAGCGTTTACTGAAATGAGGAAAATAAAGGCGTACGACAAAGTTTGAAATATACGTGTATTCATAGAAGTTCTCCAGAGGCACTATACCCCCAAGGATTGCTCCCCTGTTAGCATGCACCATTAATTAATAGGATTTCAACAATGCAAACTTTATTCTTAATACTTTCACTATTTGCTTTTTCAATTGCAAGCCCTGTCTTTGCACAATCGGAAGACTCTGAACTTGGAGATTACTTTGGTTTTAGTGAGATAGAGATTATTAAAATTGGTGACGATCCAGGTCCAATGTACACAGCAGATATTAATAGCGATGGATTAATGGACATCCTAGTAATTAACAATAGGAAAAGCCGTATTGATATCTTGCTGCAAAAACCTGGTGCTTCACCTGAAGATGCAGTAGAACCTACACACGCAAACGAAATTCCAGAACACTGGCGTTTCGAAAAGAAACGCATTATGGTTTCACATAACGTTTCTGGCATTGCGCTGTATGATTTCAACGACGATGGACGCATAGATGTCGTCTATGCGGGCAACCCTACGTACGTCGTTTTTATGGAACAACTGCCTGACGGCACATTTAAGAAAAATCGTACCCATCGAGTTAAAAATATCAGTGCTAATCGAACAGCTTTTTCAATTTCGGATGTCATCGGAGATGAAAAACCTGAACTCATTACAATTGTTGGCGGCAATATAGAATTGTTTCCTATAGACGGCAATGCAATTGGAAAACCTTTCGTGCTAGCAACCGAAGATCGATTAATAGCTTTTGAGTTGGCAGATTATGTAGGTAATGGTTTAACGGACATTGCTGGACTAGTTCCAGACAGCAGCGAACCAGTTCGATTATGGCTCTCAAAGAAAGACGCCTCAGGTAAGACTATGGGTCCTCAACTACGTTTCGAAATGCCATCGCTACGAGAATTTGCATCAGTGAATTTTGGGAAAAACCAAGCATCTAAGATGGCAATTATTGAACGCGCATCTAGAAGAATAGTTCTATACGAGGTCGATAGAGAAACAATAGAGTCTAGTGGTGACCGAGAAGCATCTATCGAGATATATCCGTTTCTAGGGAGTGGCGCACGTGAACAGTTAATTACTGATGCGAATAATGACGGGCTTCTAGATGTAGTCGCTACAAATCCATCGGATAATACAGTTGTGGTGTATGAACAAATACATGGTGAGGGTTTACATTCCGGCGTATCTTCTCCAACTCTCACATCAGTTGGATCCATCGCTGTTGGTGATTTAGACAACGATGGCACAGATGATTTATTCGTACTCAGTGAAGACGAAGGCGTTGTAGGAAAATCACCCCTTGATAACTTGATGATACCTTTCCCTCAGCCTATTCCTTTCTCTATTGGCAACACGCCTGTTTCACTTTCAACCGTGACTTTAAATGGAGAAGCAAAAGTCGTAGTAATTTCTAAAGACAAGCGTAACTATTTCATAGATGTCATTAGCAATAAAGGCGAACTACATACAATTGACTTAGGTTCATTGAGTCGAGGACCTGACAAAATTATCGGTTTTGATGCTGACCAAGACGGTAATACAGACTTGCTCATACTGACTCGGGACAAGCCAATGAAATTATTGCATTCCACTGAAGAAGGATTCGTTGTCCTAGACGATAGCGCAATGGGACAATACGGATTAGTCCGAGCGGCAAGTGGTACAAATACCATTCTTTCTGATGTAGATAACGATGGGCTTAATGAACTTCTCATTGCAGACGACAATTATGTTCGCGCGGTACGATATGAGCCACTGCCTGCAGAAGGGGTTAGTCCAGGTTGGCAAGTTGTGAATCAAGTCAATTTAGAAGATGGCGGTTCCAATCTTGTTTCGATTGCTCAAAGCGAGGGGTCTATCTATGTTGCAGACAACGAAAACGAAAGAATAGTTCTTATTCAAAATATTGATGATGCGGGCTGGAAAGAACAAGAGAGTTTGTATGTACATGGCTACGACTTGGGTCCAATTTACTCCGGAGATTTTACTAGCGATGGTGTAGATGACATAGTCGCTATGAACAGTGCTGGCTTTGCAATTATTCAAATAGAAGGCGAGCGAATCGCTCTAAACGAATTGCAATCATGGAGAAGCGATAACGAACGTCGCGTTCAACATGAGTTAGCTGTTGGAGATGTGAATGCTGATGGATACAGCGATATTGTCTCGCTTGATGCGGGCGAACAAATGCTTGAAATATTTACATTCGCAGATTCTGGAACAATGCTCTACGTAACTGGATTTAAGATTTTTGAGTCACGAATATTCTCTGGCGGTGAGCCAAGAGAATGGCAACCTAGTCAAATCATCATTACCGATTTATCAAACGATGGCAAGCAAGACGTGCTCTTGCTTGCGCATGACCGGTTAATTTTATACAAACAATAATTGTTTATCGTTGCGATATAGCGATGTATTCTTGTTGGTGCGGCCCGACGTAATCGCAACGAGGTCTAATTAAGCGGTTGTCCTCAAGATACTCAAGGCAGTGTGCTGTCCAACCCGACACTCTACTCATTGCAAACAATGGCGTAAACAAGTCCAAGTCTATTCCAAGTGAGAAATATGTTGTTGCAGAATAAAAATCGACATTTGGATAGATGCCCCTGCTTCCAACTTCGCGATCCATAATCTGTTCAATACGTTTGCTTAGCTCAAACAACTCTGTATTTCCAGTATCTTCAGCGATACCTTCTGCAAAAGTCTTTAAATATGTTGCTCTTGGGTCATATGCCTTATAAACACGGTGGCCAAACCCCATAATTTTGTCTTTCTTAGCAAGTTTATCCATTACGTACTCTTCAACAGAATCTAGTCCTTCAATTTCTTGAAGCATAATCATCACCACTTGGTTTGCTCCACCATGCAGAGGACCTTTCAATGTACCTATTGCCGTTGTGACTGCAGAATACATATCGCTCAGTGTAGAGATAGTTACGAGTGAAGCAAAAGTGGATGCATTAAACCCATGATCCGCGTGAAGAATAAGGCATATGTCCATTGCTCTTGCCATGCGTTCAGTAGGTTTTATGCCGTTTAGCATATATAAGAAATTTTCTGATAATGAAATTGTTGCATCTGGGCGAACAAGATCAAGCCCTTTACGATGCCTGTCAAAACCCGCGATAAGAGCTGGCATTTTTGCGAGCATTGCTAACGATTTACGAGCATTTGCTTCTTCGCTCGGGTCATCAGCGCCTGGGTCTTCAAGTGACAATGCTGATGTAAGTGTGCGCAATGCATGCATTGGACTTGCATCTCGAGGTAGCGACACAATGATGTCCCACATTCTGTCAGACAAATCATAGTTTGTTCTAATTTGTTCAGTGAACTCAGCGAGCTCAGAACGACTAGGTAATCGTTTATTCCAAAGAAGAAAGGTTGTTTCTTCAAAAGTACTGTTACGAGCCAGATCGTCAATATCGTACCCAACGTATTCCAGCACGCCATTTTCGCCATCAATAAATGAAAGCGCAGACCGTGCGACAATTGTATTAACCAGACCGATATCTGTTTGCATCTCTTGCATCGTATTGCTCACTAATGAGCCTCCTTTGTTTTTGTGCTCTTCCGATTTTGCTTGTGGTAGTAATCCATAAGCAATTATCTATTTTAGCACATTCCAGATGGAATCCAAGTCTACAATACGAAAATGCTGATTCCAATTGGTACAAACGTAGAACATCGAAGGTACCCGACGGTAACATATTGGCTCATCGGCATCAATATCTTGCTTTTTGCTGCCCAATGGGCAATCGGAAGGGCTGGCGGTGTAGATTCATCGAACTGGTTGGTGCAATACCTTGCTTTGCTTGAATTTGACGGACAACTGTCACGTTCAAATTTTCATTATCTATCACTTATCTCTTACCAATTCCTACATGCAGATTGGTGGCACATTATTTTTAACATGATTTTCCTATTGCCATTTGGAAAAGTAGTTGAAGATAGATTTGGCCACATTGGATTCTTGCTGTTCTATCTTGGATGTGGCGCTTTTGGTGGGTATGTGCACACATTGCTGCATATCAACCCTGTGATTGGAGCGAGTGGCTCTGTTTGTGCAGTAGTAGCAGCTTTTGTTGTACTTGCACCGAAAACCAAAACGCACGTACTTCTCGTGTTTTTCATTATTGGAGTGTATTCAATTCCAAGCATGCTTCTTGTTGCTTTCTTTATTGGAATTGATGTATTCAGTCAACTTGCTAGTTTACTTGGGCAAAACTCAAGCAATACTGCATGGGTAGTTCACCTTTGTGGATACGCTAGTGGGTTTTCCATTGCGTTTATTGCACTTCACTTTGGCTGGGTGACTTCATCCGAATATGATTTACCGTATGCTTTTAAACAATGGAGAAGGAGAAGGCATTTTACGTCTGTGACTTCATCTGCCGTTAAGAAAATAAAAACTACATATACTCCAAACGAGTTACTTCGCGTTAGTATTGCGGAAAAAGCAATGCAAGGAAATGTAAAAGAAGCCCAAGCAGAATATGACCAAGCGATAGCTAAAGATTCATCGTTCATTGCTGATGCTCGTACTTTGCATACATTAGCGACGAACCTTATTAAACAAGGCGAACTAGCACAAGGCATATTATTGTTTGAGCAATATCTTGCTCACTACAAACAAGCAAAAGATCGAGGAGAAGTAGCGTTGCTACTTGCTGCAAAATATATTCGTGTATTAGGCAATAAAAAACGCGGCAAGAAATTATTACAAGAATATTCAGCATCTTTCCCACCCGAACATGCACAGTTGGCAAACACACTAACCAAGGAAGCAAATACATGAATACTACTTGGTTAACAGATAATAAAACTACATTTATAAAAGTATGTGGCTTACGAGAAGAAGAAAGTGTAGATGTTGCAGTAGGCTCTGGAGTGCACGCAATCGGATTCGTATTTGTGCCCTCTTCTCCAAGATTCATCGAACGGGAAGAAGCCGAACAATTGATTTTACAACTCCCAGACGAAGTAATTCCAGTAGCAGTACTGCAAAATGCTCCTTCACTAGCACAATATTCTACATGGAAGGGATGGCTTCAACTGTGCGGTGATGAAAGTATTGAGACTGTTGAATCCGCCCCGTGTCCTGTCATTCGCGCCATTGAGTGGGATGAAACTGCAATCCGTACGTGGGACGCGTGTTCAAATGTACAAGCAATACTGGTTGACGGTTCAACTGGGGGTCGTGGAACTCGATTCGATGTGCAAGCATTAGCAACTATTATCCCATCGTTGAACAAACCTATCATTATTGCAGGCGGGCTTAATCCAGAAAATGTCCAAGAAGTGATCCAACTAGCAAATCCGGCGGGCGTCGACGTAAGCAGTGGAATTGAATCCTCGCCTGGTATCAAAGACTCTAGAAAAATTTGCTCGTTTGTACAAGCAGTCGTTGAAGTCGATTAATCCACAAGCTCTTTTGTTTTTTCAACAAGTGTAATTTCTTTAATCACTAAGGAATCGTCTATTGCTTTTGTCATATCCCACAATGTCAACGCGGAAACACTCACTGCAGTAAGCGCTTCCATTTCAATCCCTGTTCTTCCAGTTACAACAACAGTTGATCGAATACGAATTGTGCAATCTGATATCTTTTCAAATTGAACATCTACGTATTCGATTGGAAGTGGATGACAAAGAGGAATCAGGTTACCGCACTGCTTCGCTGCTTGGATTCCAGACACCCGCGCAACTGCTAGGGCTTCACCTTTGGGCAAATCAGATCGAAGAATAGCGTCAATAGTTTCCGCTTTGGCACAAAACAAACCTTCTGCGAGAGCTGTTCGCAACATAGGCGTTTTGGATGAAATATTTACCATGCTGGCTTTTCCATATTCATCGAGATGCGTCAATTGATTGCTCATATATGTTCCTTTTCATAAACCACTTTACCGGCTTGAATAGTCATTGTTACCGTTGGCTTTGTACTCTTCCAATTGCATTCTAGTGGATTACAATCTAGAACCACTACATCCCCTGCAGCACCATGAAGCAAATGACCTATTGCATTGTCTTGCAGAGATATACCCGCGTTTACAGTAGATGCAACCAGTGCTTCATGTGGTGTAAGTCCATTTAGTATAGAAACTTGCATTGCTTCAAGTGGATGTGGTGGTGCTATAGGCCAATCTGACCCAAAAGAGAGGTTTGCACCACCGTCGAGCATCCTTCTCCAATTGTGCATTTCACGAGAGCGTTGCGTTCCCAGTGCGACTGGTGCGATACAACAGTCATCCACCTGATGCAGTGGCTGAACGCCGAACCAACGGTTCTTTAACAGATGCATATCTTTTTCCGCGATACATTGCCCATGCTCAATTCTAGCAACCACTGATTCAGGGATAGAAGAGAGTTCCAACAATGCCAAGCCAACAGCTTCGTCACCGATGGCATGCATAACGGGCGCAAGATCGCATTCAAGAACTTGTGCAATCCAGTTTGATAACTGACCATTCGAAGCATGACTTGCCCAAATACCGCGTGAATCATCGTCAAGCCATGGCTTGTACATTTTGGCACTTCTTGAACCAAGGGTGCCATCAAGAAACGTCTTTACACCAATCACTTTGAAAAATGAATCTTGTTCGATAGAGTCAAGCAATGAAATGAACCTTGTGTCGGGCTCGTCTAAACACATTACAAAACACCGCAGTTGTTTATCTGCTTGCACATGGGCTAGAACTTCAATAGCTTCATTCAGATGTTCCATGGTGCCAACAGAGGTAACGCCATGCGCATGAAGGTACGAAATTGAACGATCAACGGCTGATTTTTTATCTTTCAAAGTTAACTCAGGGATAAGAGGAATAATATGATGAAACAGAACATCTTCCTTCACAATTCCTTTGGAAAGATTCGCTCCCCCTGGTAGTTTCTCTAACTCGTGTACGTCGAGAAGATCTAACAATGCGTCATTACAAATTGCCGTATGAAAATCGTTTCTGTAGCACAGTACTGGCTTCGTACACTTCGGTATCCAATTCATAGTAGGAGATGATCCCACTTTTTCTTCCGTCCAGCCCGATGCGAGTAACCAAGGCGTATCGGCTTCGATATCCTGTGTAAGCGTTTCTCGAAACTCTGTTTCTGATGTGCAACCAGAAAGATCAATTCCAAGGCCTGTGGAACAATAAATTAGATGCATATGAGAATCGACTAAGCCCGGAATTGCGGTCGAACCAGAAAGATCCATTTGGATTGCATCATCTTGCCTATGTGCCTTAGTATCTACAACAATCCCATTTGAAATCGTGAGATCTGTAGTAAATGTCCCATTTACAGGGTCTCGTAAGATATTTCCATTATAAAGATGAATTGTTGTACTCATGTTGGTTACTCTACTAGACCGAAAGTAAAATCAACGTACCCTTCCTTAGAAGAAAACACCTTATTACTCCGATGACTAGATTGTATTCCATTTTGCTTCTTCTGCTTGCAAGCACAGCTTGCGAACAAACACCCTCGAATAAACCTGCGCCAGTTTCTGCTGCGCAAGCTACTACACCAATCATTGCTCCTAATTCTTCGGGCACATCTCTTCTTGACGAAGAGGGGGAATCGATGAGCGATAAAATTGATGGTTTTACGCAAACTCCACCTGCAGATGATTCGATTATTAAAATTCAAGAATATGCCATAGACAAACCGGCTACGTGGTTCTGGGTACCACCAAAGTCTATTATTGTGAGCGCAAATTATGTTGTTCCGAGCGTTGGTAAAAATGAATCTGCCCTGTTTTCTGCCACCTTTTTTAACGAAGGCGAAGGCGGACACTTTACAGAAAACATTGCGCGTTGGAAATCTATGTTTAGAAGTAATGACGGCGCACCTGTCAAACCTGAAATAGTTGTTATTAAAGTAAACGGGCACGATGCTGTGGTCGCCGAATTCCATGGAGAATACATGGGAGCTGGGGCTGCATGGCATTTAAAAGATCACGCATTACTTGTAGCTGAAGTAAGAGAGCCAACTGGTAATATTTACTTTAAGGTAATTGGGCCAAGAGAAACTCTCGACGCACATAAGGAAGCGTTCTTACAAGCAATTAAAAGCATGCGTAAGTTGAATTGAACTCGTTTCAGCGTAATCCGTATCCGCTATAGAGTTAGATGCAAAAATGCAGATCAATGGTAGTCGCGTAAAAAATTAGCTAGAACTTCTGGACCATTCGCAGTCAAGAAACTCTCAGGATGAAACTGCACCCCTTCTAGCGGTGCGCCTTCCCCAATTCTTCGAATTCCCATGCACATGCCGTCTTCAGTCCAAGCATTCATACAAAAATTTTCAGGAATGGAATCACACTCAATGACTAATGAGTGGTATCTAGTTGCATCAAATGGATTAGGCAAACCAGCGAAGACACCCGTATTATCGTGGAACACAGGAGATGTTTTCCCGTGTACAGGAGGCGAGTACGGTGTTACTGCCATGCCATACAGTTCTCCAATGACCTGATGGCCAAGGCACACCCCTAAAATAGGTAGTACACCTGCGAAATGCTCTACAAGTTCTTTGCAAATGCCCGATTCCCCTGGAGTACAAGGACCGGGAGAAATAAGAATGCGAGAAGGCGATAATGCAACGGCATCTTCCACTGTGATGAGGTCATTGCGGACAATCTTCATTTCTCTGGAAATACCCAATTTCAAATCATGCTCGCCAATTCGCTGCACTAAGTTGTACGTGAATGAATCGTAATTATCTATAAGAAGTAACACAATGTCGAGTATACACTTTGGAATTGATGATGTGTGCTTATGCCGCTTTTGTACCAGCAACACCATCTTGCGTCACTAGGAACAAATCACTTGATATTGGATACGGGAGTCTCTTATAATCAAGTTCGATACGGCTTTGTAATTGCTGTACAAAATTATCTGGACCGCATGAAATTGCCATGAACATATCGCGTGCAGGAGCTGCAACATAAAAGTTACCCTTGAATTCTGGTGCAAGCTTCGCCCAAAGAGAACCTAGTAACAGTCGCGCGGCATCGTACCCATCTTGCATATTAAAAATTGCAGCGCGTCCGCCGTTGTCGCCTTCTACAATCTGTAATTTTAAATTAGGTTGGTATGCTGCTAAGTTTTCACGAGCAAGACGGTCAGTTTCATCTATATCTATACCCCATCGAATCATCTGTTCAAGTGTGATACTGACGGTCATTCGTGGCATATCAATAACATACAAAATCACAGTGTCATTCACAAATGGCATATACGCAACTTGTTCTGAATCGAGTTGTTCAAAGATTGACTTAGGCTGTATGCGTGGCATGATTCGTGATTTTGTAATCGAAAAAGGCATAGGCATTTGCGAAAGGTCATCTCCTTCAAGCAATTGCTCTAGAAAATCTTCGACTATTTCAACACCACGTTCAGGTTCAGCTAACACAATGCGATACAAATTATTTAGGCCGAGATGTCTGCCGTCTAGAAACAAGTCCATTGGACCTGCTAAATTCACTTCACGATCGGGAAAATGACGTCGTAATATATAAACAACTTGTTCGCAAAAGGCTTCAGGTTCTCGGGGCATATGTGTCATTCTAGTTTTCCTTTGTATCGGTTCTCGTTCCCCCTTAAAACGCCTATTCGACTAGAAAGTAGGTGCACTACAGATAATTCTTCAAACTAGTCAAATTGTTCACTTTTTTTCTAAATCTATCGGACTTTTTCCTCCTCGTGGTACTCTGTACGTATGAACAGGCACGCAATTATCGATACCACCCAAATAGGCACCAAAACCCCCCTTCTCATCATTGCGGGGCCCTGCGTACTTGAAACTGAAGCTGAAGCTATGCATATTGCAGAAGCTCTACATGGATACTGCCAAGATGCAGGTTTGCCATTCGTTTTTAAAGGAAGTTTCGATAAAGCGAATCGAACTAGTGTGCATTCAAAACGTGGTCCAGGGATGCAACAGGGCCTCGATATTCTTGCACATGTTAAGAGTACACTTGGAATTCCTGTAACTACAGATATACACGAAGCCTCTCAAGCGAAACCGGTCTCTGAAGTAGCGGATATTTTGCAAATCCCAGCATTTCTCTGCAGGCAAACGGACTTACTCGTTGCTGCTGCTGAAACAAAAGCAGTAGTAAACGTGAAAAAAGGACAATTTTTGTCACCGGATGAGATGAGACATGTCATTACAAAATTAGAAGAATCTTCGTGTGAGAATATCATTCTCACCGAACGTGGCACTTTCTTTGGGTACAACCGATTGGTGAACGATTTCATCGGCTTGGGCGATATGCTGGAACTAGGCCCACCAGTTTGCTTTGATGTTACGCACTCCACGCAGTTACCCGGTGGTGGCAAGGACAATACTGCTGGGAGACCAGACCGTGCGTTCTTGCTTGCAAAATCGGCAACCGCAGCAGGAGTAGACGCTCTATTCCTTGAATGCCACCCTAATCCAACTGAAGCT
>Ga0115000_10000934_pt1 | contig 26608 bp, 33 predicted proteins | sample ArcticOcean_MG_C_6_FD_89690 | JGI IMG/M metagenome (GOLD analysis project Ga0115000, IMG submission 89690) | Marine microbial communities from western Arctic Ocean - ArcticOcean_MG_CB8_128 | ecosystem: Environmental > Aquatic > Marine > Oceanic | place: Arctic Ocean: Canada Basin | collected... | reverse complement strand
GATCTGTCCGAACCGGTCCAGCACGCCGTCGGTACCGAAGTCGGGGGAGGTGGAGGAGAACACGGCTCCGATGGAGGCTGAGGCGAGCATCACGGCGTAGGTCTCAGCGATGTTGGGTAGCCATGCCGCCACCCGATCGCCTGGCTCCACGCCCAGGTCAAGGAGTGCCTGTTGGAGTCGGGAAACGAGGTCGTGGAGATCCCTGCGGCTGAGGTCCCTGCGCCAGCCATCCTCTCCCCGGTACAGGATCGCAGGCGAGTCATCGGCCTCTCGCAGGAGGTTCTGGGCGAAGTTCAGGTGGCCGTCGGAGAAAAAGCGGGTGTCGGTGGGATGGCCCCCGGTGGAGTGGATAGGCCGGGCGCCCGGGCTGCCCACCACGCCGAGGTGATCCCAGGCCGCCTGCCAGAAGTCACTCTGGTGCTCCACCGACCAGCGGTGCAACTCCCGGTATCCGCCTTTGACCCCCACGGCAGACCGGAACTCCTCCATCTGGCTGGTGGAACTGCGATGAGCGTCAGGAGTCCAGAGTGGTGCGGCCATCGCCCGGAGGTTAGGTCCGTCTCCGCGGCGCTGGTGCCAGTCGGCCAGACTGCACCCATGGACGATGACGGCACCGTGGAACCGGTGGATGGGGCGGCGGGGCGCTGGTTCGAGGAGCTCCCCGTGGGCCTGGTGGTTAGCCACGCCCTGACCCGCACGGTCACCGAGACCGACAACCTCATGTTCTGCGCCCTCACTCATAATCCGCAGCCCCTGCACCTGGACGCAACGTTCGCTGCGGCCACGGAGTTCGGTGAACGCCTGGTCAACAGCCTGTTCACGCTCGGCCTGGTGGTCGGGGTGAGCGTGGGCGACACGACGCTGGGAACCACGGTCGCCAACCTGGGGTTCGACGAGTCGACGTTCCCGGCACCGGTGTTCATCGGCGACACGCTGAGGTTCGAGACCGAGGTGGTGGCGGCCCGTGCCTCCGGGTCGCGCCCCGACGCCGGCATCGTGACCTTCGAGCACCGGGCGCACAACCAACGTGACGAGCTGGTCTGTCGGACCCGGCGCAATGCCCTGATGCGCCGCCGGCCCTGAGGTCGGGCACTGCTGGTTCCCATGGATTCCCGGTACGGGTCGGCCCGGCATAGGATCGGCGACCATGGCCAACGACCACCCGGATGTGCACGTCGGGGCCGTTGATGACCTGCACGTGACGGTGGGCCGCCGACTACGCGTCGCCGGGATGCGCTACTCCAGATCGCGCTACGCCGTGGTCGAGGTGATGGCCGACGTCGGTCGACCACTGACCCTTCCCGAGATCCTGGCGGTCGATGCGGGCCGACGGCTGGCCCAGAGCTCCGCATACCGCAACCTTGGCGAGCTGGTCGACGTCGGGGTTGCGCGACGTGTCGACGCCGGCGATGACCGGTTCCGGTTCGAGCTGCACGAGTCCCTGACCGGGCACCACCACCATCTGGTGTGCGATTCGTGCGGTCGGGTGGAGGACTTCCAGGTACCGGACGAGTTCGAGAGGCAGGTGGCTGCCCTGGTGGAGGTGGCGGACGATGGAGGGTTCAGGGTGGATGCCCACCGTTTCGACATGCTGGGTCGCTGCGCCGGATGCCGATGACGAACCGCCCGGACGGGTCCGGCCCGTCAGTTCGCAACCAGGTTCGCCGCCGATGTTCCTGAGACGACCGGCTGCCCGGGTGGTGCTGCTTGACCGCGACGGGCGGATCTTCCTGGTGAATGCCGAGGACCCGCTGGATCCCTACAAGCCGGCCTGGTGGGAGATCCCCGGAGGGGGAATCGACCGCGGGGAGGACTCGGCAACCGCTGCAGAGCGCGAGCTGGTGGAGGAGACCGGCATCGAAGGCGTTGAGATGGGTCCGGTGATCTGGACCCAGCACGTCCAGTTCACCTTCGGTGGCTACTTCTTCGACAGCCACGAGAAGATCCACGTGGCGTGGTGCGACGGCGGCGAGTACAGGCCCAGGCATCTCGAGGCCCTCGAGGCAGCGGCGTTCATGGGCGCACGCTGGTGGGCGCTGGACGACCTCCTGGCATCCACCGAGCCGGTCCTGCCGGCACTCCTTCGCGAGCACCTGGCGCCCATAGTGGCCGGTGACCTGCCCGAGGTGCCGATAGACATCTCGCCGGTACCCCTCGACTGATCTGGACGGATTCCGCCTATCGACCACTGACCCCAGGTGGTCCCACGGCCGGTGACCTCAGGTCAGTGATTCCAGGCCGCCCCACGCGAGACGGGCTGCCAGCGCCGCCATCTCCTCGGCGCTACGCGGGTCGTCTCCGTGCATCCAGTGGCGGATCATCCCCTCGGAGAGGCCGTTGATCCCGGCCGCCATAGCCAGCGCCGACCCGTGGTCCACCGTCCGGATGAGGCCGGTGAGGTATTCGGCGAACGTGTCCCTGACCCGTCTGGCGTCCTTCCGGAAGTCCGGGTCGACGGCGACGCTCGTGCCGTAGAGCACGTCGAAGGCAGCTGGCTGCTCCTCGAAGAACCTGAAGAAGGACCGGAAGCCGGCCTCCACCCGTCGACGTGGCGTCTCCTCCACCTCGGAGGCCTCGATGGCCCGCATCAGGCGGTCGCCGGTTTCGGCGAGCACTTCGGCGAACAGGTCGTGCTTGGAGGCGAAGTGCTGGTAGAGCACCGGCTTGGTCACCCCGGCCTCGGCGGCGAGGGCGCTCATCGAGGTCTGGTGGTAGCCGTGGCGGCCGAACACTTCGAGACCTACGTCCAGAACCTGCCGTCGGCGCTCGGCTGACGACATGCGGGACCTGACGACCATCTAGTGACGGTAGGCACACCCGGCCCACCAGGGGGAACCGGGCGGAGTATTTCGACGAAGGCGATCAGTGCCCGGAGCCGCCGCGGTCCTCGACGTCGGCCGCCCGGACCGCGTGGTGGAGCACGATCGACGGTGCCAGCACGAACGAGCCGACGACCAGCAGGACGACGAGAGACGTGGCTACGCCATCGGTGAAGCCAGTGGACATGCCGAAAGCGAACACCGCGATCGAGACGACGAAGGCCAGGTAGCCCGATCGTTGTCCCAGGCTTGCAAGACGGGCCAGGCGGGCCCGTCGCTCCAGCACCGGGTCATCGTGCGGGGCGGAGGTGTCTCCGGTGGCGTTCACGGGAGCCAGCCTGCCGTGGACAGGAGGGATTCCAGACGATCTGCCATGCGATCCAGCGACAGCTCGCGTACTGCCACCGCCCGGTTGGCTGCCAGCAGGTCCTCCCGGCTGTCCGGAGGCGATACCAGCCAGGCTCGGAGAGAGTCCAGGTCGTCGGCGTCGAACCAGCTGAAACCCAGGCCCTTCAGCTCGTGGACGACCGGATAGCCACCCACCACGACAGGCCGCATGGCGAGGGAGGCCTCCACCGGCGGATTCCCGAAGCCCTCCCAGGTGGAGGGGAACACCACCACGTCGGCAGCGGCGTATATGTCGGCCCGGTCGGCCAGCGGAGCGTGGATGACGGGGCACCGGGCGGCCGCCAGCTCCCGTGCCAGCTCGGGGCCGTAGCCGTCCTCGGCCGGACCCAGGAGCCAGTAGGTGGCATCGAGCTCTTCGGCGATCGCCACGGCCCGGCCCACCGCCTTGCGTGGGATGGCCCGGACCGGGTGGACGACGAGCAGGTCGTCTGCTGAAAGGCCGAGTCGGTCACGGGTTGACTGGCGGTCGCCGCCCGGAGGGTTGGTTCCGAAGCCGTTTCTGATCGTGGTGGCGGTGATCGAGCGCTCAGCCATCTGTCGGCGGGTCAGGTCGTTGATGGTGACGTGGAGCCACCGGTCGTCGTCTGGCGGAAGGTCCGTCACGTGGGCGAAGTGGTCCCGCTGCCAGGGTGGGTCGTGGTGGTGCATGATCGCCGGCCGACCCCGGAGGGCATCTGCAACAGCCGTCGAGGCACCGGGGTTCAGCGGGATGGTGCAGAGGTTCTCGACCACGACCAGGTCGGATCCCGCCAGTGCGGCCGCCAGCTCGTCGGGATCCGGCGGGGATCCGGCGTCGATTCCGAGGCCATCGACCAGGGTCAGTGGACGCTCGTCGGTCCAGTCCGGCTCGACGTCGCCTGCCACCCAGTCGACCTCGAATCCCATCCCGGAGAGAGCATCGGCCCAATTCCGTGCTACTACCGAGACCCCGTCGGTGGGCCCGAACCGGAAGGAGACGATTGTGCAGCGAGGCGCTGTGGTGGATGGCAATGGTCTCCCCGACCCGTCGTACGGCGATCTTCGGGCTGCCGTCGGACGGATGCTCGGAGAACACTGGGTGTCGGAAGGGTACGCAGCACCCAACTCGAGGGTCTACCCGTGGCAGTGGTTGTGGGATTCGAGCTTCCACGTACTGGTCTGGCAGGCCCTGGATGAAGCAACATTCGCCCAGCGAGAGTTGGCAGCGGTCTTCGGCCCACAGGCCCCGTCCGGTTTCGTACCCCACATGAACTACGTCCGGGATCCCGGATTCCACGAGGACCTCTGGGGGCGCCGGGACGGTTCGGCCATCACGCAACCGCCGATGTACGGCCATGCGGTTGCTGAACTGGTCCGGGCGGGCTCGCCGCCACCGGACCAGGTGGTGGAGGCGGCGGTGGCCGGCCTGCGCTTCCTGCTGGAACAACGCTCCCGGGACCGGTCGGGCCTGCTGCTGGTCTGCCACCCGTGGGAGACCGGGTGTGACGACTCACCGCGCTGGGACGATGCCTGCCGTGGTGGCTACGACCGCCAACGGTGGGCCGTGGTGAAGGACCACCTGGTTTCGACCATCCAGACCGGTCCGGACGGCTCGCCGGTGGCCAACCCGGACTTCCCGGTGGCCCCCGTCGGGTTCAACGCCCTCGTGGCGTTCAACGCCCGCGAGCTGGCTGACGTGCTCGGCGATGACCGCCTGGCCGACGGGTCGGCCGAGCTGGCCGGGGCGCTGACAGGGCGCTGGTCCGATGAGGCGGGCACCTGGGTGGATGCCGGGCCCATGGCCGACGGGTCGGGACGGGTCCGGACCCTCGATGGCCTCCTGGGACTCCTCGTCGACGATGACCCGGATCGTGCAGCCGTCGTCATGGCCCAGCTCATGGACCCGGCGGCGCACGGGGGCCCGGCCGGTCCAACCGGCGTCCACCGGGGGGAACCGTCGTTTCGCCCGGATGCCTACTGGCGTGGGCCCGTGTGGCCGCAGCTGGCCTACCTGATGGTCCTGGCCACGGACCGGCATTCTCCCGAGGTGGCGGCCGACCTCTGCCGGACGACCGTTGCCGGCGCCTGGGCTTCGGGCCTGGCCGAGTACTGGAATCCGGACTCGGGTGCCGGTCTGGGTGCAGTTCCCCAGTCGTGGACGGGCCTGGCCCTGCTGCTGGCTGCACGACGGGATGCCGCGGTTACCTGAAGCATCCCCGGTCGGGTTCAGGAACGGCTGTCGCTCGCCGAGCCGACCATCTCCTCACCGTCACCACGGTGCACGTAGCAGTGGATCGCGCGGAACCGGGCCTGCTCGTGCTCGAAGTCGACCCTGTCCGGGGTCAGGTACCCCAGCTCCAGTTCCGACAGCTCGTAGATCTGGCCCACGAAGTCGGCGAAGGCTCCGTAGCACTGGGCCCTGGCGAACGCCTCCATCTCACGGTCGCCCGGCCACGGTGCGCCGGCCCGGGCCGGGTGCTGGGTCCGGAGGTAGACCTCGTGCTGGTGGGGGTCGAGGCAGGGCACACGGGTGTCGAGCTCGACCTGCCGGTCGTCCTGGACCCATGAGTAGCGGTTGAAGCAGGAGCCGTCCTCCATGTCGTGGAGGTTCACCACGTCGCCAACCCAGTTCGGAATGCGCTCGTCGGCGAGGGTGGGTCGCGTCTCGAGGATCGAGGTGGTGGCGGCTGCAGGCCCGCTGTCCGTCAAGGGTGGGTCGGACCCATCGGCAGCGCAACCGGCCAGCAGGACCGCCATTGCTGCGGCTACGAAGAAGCATCTGCCGGTCGTCCGGGGAGGGGGCATGGGGTCAGGGTATGGCCGGCCGGTACCGTGATGGGGTGCCGGTGGTCGAGTTGCGAGGAGCGGTGGCGCTGCTCGGGAACTTTCCAGCCCTTGCCGGGGTCGATCTCACCGTGGAATCCGGTGAGGTGGTACTGCTCAGGGGCCCCAACGGCGCAGGCAAAACCACCCTGCTGCGCCTCTGCGCCGGTCTGGTTCGACCCGAATCCGGCTCCGTAGAGGTACTCGGCCACGACCTCGTCCGTGAGCGCCGTTCTGTTCGCAGGCGGGTCGCCCTGCTGGGTCACGCCACAGGCCTGTACGACGACCTGACGGTCAACCAGAACGTGCGCTTCTGGGCACGCGCCGCCGGTCTCAGTGCAGTTGAGGCCACCGAACGGACGGCCTCTGCGCTGCTCCGGATGGGACTTTCCGAGCGGCTGCTGGGCCAGCCGGTCCACACCCTGTCGGCCGGTCAGCGACGGCGGGCCTCACTGGCGGCGCTGGTCGTCCGGCGACCCGGGTTGTGGCTCCTGGACGAACCCCATGCGGGCCTCGACCAGTCCGGTCGCGACGTGGTCGACGGCCTGGTCGGTGATGCCGTGGCAGCCGGTGCCACCGTGCTGGTCTCGTCCCACGAGTTGGAACGCGTCGCCGGGCTGGGTCCGAGGGTGGTGACCATCTCAGGCGGGGTGGTGGTGGACGACACCGGTCCGGCCGTCGGGGGAGGATCCCGTGTCTGAGGTTCGCAGGTTCCTCGGCGACGCCGGGCTCGTGGCGGCGCGTGACCTCCGGATCGAGTTCCGGTCCCGCGTGGTGGTCGGCCAGGTGGTGCCGTTCGCCCTGCTTGTGCTCGTGCTGTTCGGCTTCGCCCTGGACGCCGACCATCGCACCCTCCGGATGTTCGCGTCGGGCCTCTTCTGGGTGGCGGTGCTGCTCAGCGCCCTGCTGGCGGTGCACAGGTCGGCGGCCCTCGAGCTCTCGGACGGGACCCTGGACGCCCTGCGGATGTCGGGCCTTCCACCGGCTGCACTGTTCCTCGGCAAGGCAACGGCCGTGTTCGTGCAACTGATGCTTCTGGAGGTCGTCCTGCTGGGCGGCCTGCTCGTGCTGTACGGGGTGCAGGTCGTGGATCCGATGCTGTTGCTCGTCTCCGGGCTGCTGGCCGGGGTCGCGGTGGCGGCGGCAGGTACCCTCTACGGCGCGCTGGCCTCGGGGCTGGGGGTGCGGGAGACCCTCCTGCCGATCCTGTTGCTCCCGGTGTTGGCGCCGGTGCTGATCGGGGCCACCCGGGCGTTCGACGATGCCCTCGGCTCCGTGGCGGTTGACGGCTGGGCCTGGACAGGGCTGCTGGCCGTGGCCGCCCTGATCGCCACCGTGGTCGGCGCACTCGCCCATGGCGTGTTGATCGAGGACTGATCGGGAGCGTTGATGACCGGACTAGACGAGACACCAGGCACCACGGGATCGCGCGGCTCCCGCCTCCTGGGCTGCGTCGCCCTGGCCAGCCTCGGGGTCCTGGGCGTGCTGGCCTTCGTCCTGACCGGACCGGATGTCCGGATCCACCCCACCACCGGTGAGGAGTTCGGCCAGTTCGATGCCGTCCGCATGCTCTACCTGCACGTACCGATGGCGATCCTCATGTATGCCTCGTTCCTGTTGTGTGCCGTAGCCAGCGTCGGCGTGCTGGTGAAGCGCACTCCCTGGTGGGACGTGATGGCCCATTCGACGGCGGAGATCGGCACCGTGCTGTGCGGCCTGGTGCTGGTGACCGGCTCCATCTGGGGTCGCCCGGTATGGAACACATGGTGGGAGTGGGGCGATGTGCGCCTGATGACCACGCTGGTGCTGTTCCTGTTGTTCGCCGGCTACCTGGCCCTGCGCAGTACCACGTCTGATCCCCGGCGCCAGGAGCGTCAGGCGGCGGTGGTGGCTCTGGTGGCGGTACTGGACATTCCGCTCGTCAACCGATCGGTGGCGTGGTGGGAGAACCGAACGCTCCACCAGAGGTCCACGCTGGAGGAACTCAAGATCGAGGACCTCACGCTGTTCACCCTCATGTTCGGATTCCTCACGTTCGGCCTGGTGGTCTGGTGGTTGACGCTGCAGAGGTTCCGCGTCGGGTGGCTGGAGCGTGCTGCGATTGACCACGCTGTCGGGTCGGCCATTGCCGAACGCCGCTCCGAGACGTCCGCTGTCGAGCTTGATGCCGCCATCGGGGTCCCAGGCGACCCGGCCGGGGAGGAGTCGCCATGACCCACCTCGGATACCTGATCGCCGGTTGGGGCATCTCGTTGGTCGTGCTGGGTGGGTATGCGTTGCGTCTGGTCCGACGGGGCCGCTCCCTCAGCGCCGAGGTGCCTGAGGATCGTCGTAGGTGGCTGGAGTCGCCCGGGACCGACCGTGACTGACGACGCCGGGTCGGAACCACCGTCCCTCGACCTGACACCCCGCCCCGCCAGGCCTGCGGCCGGCAACCGGCGCGGCGCCATTGCCCTCCTCCTCCTCATCGTTGGGGGCATCATCTTCGTGCTGCTTCGGACATTGGGCGACGCCTCACTGTTCTTCTACGACGTGGCCGAGGCGGTCGATCTGCGTTCCGATCTGGGCGACAGCCGGTTCCGGGTGGTGGGAACGCCGCAGCCCGGCCTTCTGGTCACGGAACTGGACGGCGCCTCCGCAGTCGTGTTCACGCTCTGCACCGACGACGTCCTGGCCGACGTGGTCCATCTGGGCGACCCTGCCGAGCTGTTCCAGCCGGGAGTTCCGGTGGTGCTCCAGGGCGCCTGGACCGCTGGACGACCGCCCGACATGGACGGCCTCCCGGATGCCGCCGGTGACGGCTGGTACCTGCGGACCGATCACATGGTGGTGAAGCACGACAACGACTACCGATCCGATGGTGCCGAGCTGGAGCCCTGTGGGGCCGGCGGTTGAACGCCACCCTCGGTACCGCATTCGTGGCCATCGGGCTGTCCGCCTCGGTGGCCGGCCTCCTCAGCGTGGCATGGGGCCTCGCAACCCGGAGTCCCGTCTTCGTGGTCCGGGCCCGAGGCTGGGTGGCACTGCTGGCCGTGGCTGCGGTCGGCCAGGTGGTGGTCATGGAGCGGGCGCTCATCACCCGCGACTTCACCGTTGCCTTCGTGGCCGAACACGGCAGCCACCGCACTCCGGCACTGTTCAACGTGGCCACCCTCTGGTCGGCGCTCGAGGGGTCGATCCTGCTGTGGGTCCTGATCCTTGTCGGTTACGTGGTGCTGGTGGTGAGGAGGTTCCGCCACCGTCTGGATGATCCGGTCGTGGGCTGGACGCTGCTGGTGCTGTTCGTGGTCTGCACCTTCTTCTTCCTGCTGCTTGCCGGGCCGGCATTTCCGTTCACACGCTTCGAACCGTGGGCCGGCTACGACGGCCCGGGACCCAACCCGCTGCTCCAGAACCACGTGCTCATGGCGTTCCATCCGCCTGTGCTTTACCTGGGGTACGTGGGCTTCACCGTCCCGTTCGCCCTGGCGGTGGCCTCCCTCGTCACAGGCCGGTTGGGGGAGGGCTGGCTGCTTGAGGCCCGCCGGTGGACGCTGATGGCCTGGGGTTGCCTGACCGTGGGAATCCTGCTGGGAGCCTGGTGGTCCTACGAGGTCCTGGGGTGGGGTGGCTACTGGGCATGGGACCCGGTGGAGAACGCCTCGTTCCTCCCCTGGCTGACCGGCACCGCGTACCTCCACTCGGTCATGGTCCAGGAGCGGCTGGGAATGCTGCGGGTGTGGAACCTCTCGCTGCTCTGCGCCACGTTCTCGCTGACCATCCTCGGAACGTTCATCACCCGTTCCGGAGTGCTGGAGTCGGTCCACGCCTTCACCGAGTCGGGCATCGGACCGATGCTGCTGGGCTTCTTCGGGCTGGTGGTGGTGACCACCGTCGGCCTCATTGCATGGCGGGGCGATTCCATGAGGACGGTCGGTTCCATTGATTCGCCGGTCTCGCGGACTGCGGCGTTCCTGGTCAACAACCTCCTGTTCGGGGCCTTCGCCTTCGTCGTGCTTCTCGGAACGGTGTTCCCGCTGCTCGTCGAGGCCGCCAACGGGGACCGGATATCGGTGGGCAACCCGTACTTCGAGCGGATGACGATGCCGATTGGCTTCGCCCTGCTGTTCCTCATGGCCGTGGCGCCGGCCCTGCCGTGGGGAGGCACCACCGGTGCCACCATGGCAGGACGCCTTCGCTGGCCGGCTGTAGCCGGTGCGGCATCAATGGTGCTGGCTCTGGGGTTGGGGAGCCGTGGGTGGGCCCCGACCCTGGCCGTCGGCCTTGCCGGGTTCTCAATCGGCGGAGCGGTGCGACAACTCGGCATGACTGTGCGGTCCCGGGGCCTGCGGGGCCTGGTCGGGCGATCCAGCGGAGGCATGATCGTCCATATCGGTGTGGCTGTCGTGGCCGTGGCGTTCGCCTGCTCCTCGGCCTTCATCCGCCAGGCCGAGTTCCGGTTCGACCAGCCGGGGGAACGGGCGGTCTTCGCCGGACACGAGCTGGTGTTCGAGGGCCTCACCACCGTGGAACTCTCCGAGAAGACCGAGATCCGTGTGTCGGTCCGGGTCGATGGACGCACCTACCTCCCAGCTATCTCCACGTTCCCCTTCGGTAGCCAGACCATCGGCACCCCGGCGACGCGCTCCACCCTCCGCGACGACCTGCAACTCGCCGTCCTGGCGGTGCCCGATGAAAGGTCGAACACCACGATCGTGCGCGTCACCGTCCAGCCTCTCGTCGCATGGCTGTGGGTGGGAGGAGCGGTGATGGCGCTCGGGACGGCCTTTGCGGCCGTGCCCACCACCGGTGGGCGTAGGCGACGTGGCGCCGACGAGACGGTCGAAGGCTCCCCGGAGGGGGTCACGGTTTGAACCCCATCAGGATGACGGCGCTGGCCGTCGGTCTCGTGCTGGGGCTCCTCATCCTCGTGTTCGCCACCCGCGATACGAGCCGGGACCGGATGACGACGCACCTGGTGGGAGCGGTGGCACCTGCGGTGGTCGGTGTCACGCTGGACGGATCCGAATGGGACCTCGATGACCAGCGGGGTCGCTGGGTCGTCGTCAACTTCTTCTCCACGACGTGCGTACCGTGCATCAGGGAGCATCCTGAGCTGGTGGCCTTCGCCACCGCACACGCCGAGGCCGACGACGTGAGGCTCGTTACCGTCGCATTCGACGACTCGCCATCGGCCGTGGCTGCCTTCTTCGCGCGGAACGGGGGCGACTGGCCCGTGCTGACCGTCGATACGGGGCGGGTTGCCGTGGACTGGGGTGTGATCGGGGTTCCCGAGTCGTACCTGGTCACGCCCTCGGGTCACGTCGCGGCCAAGGTGATCGGCGGCGTGGAGATGGACGAGCTGGACGGCCTCCTGACCCGTGCCATGGCGGCGATCTCGTGAGGCTCGGTGACCGGGGCCTGTTGTTGACCTGGCTGCTGGTCGGCGTCGTCGTGGTCTCGAGCCTGGTCGGCTCTGAAATGGCGGACCGGCCGCCGCTCACCAACGCTGACCGCGTGCATGACCTTGCCGGTGACTTTGCCTGCCCGGTGTGCCAGGGGCAGTCCCTGGGCGAGTCCGACGTCCCGATTGCACGCACCATCCGTTCGACCATCAGGACCATGGTGGACCGGGGCCGCACAGATGCCGAGATCAGGTCGATGCTGGTGACGAGGTTTGGCGAGGACATCGACTACACGCCACGCGGCGACGGCCTGGTCGGGCTGGTGTGGATCCTGCCGGTCCTGGTGGGCGGCACGGCAATGACTGGGGTGGTGGTGTCCATCAGGCGGTGGCAGGGCCGCTCCAGGGGCGGTTCTACAACTCGACGACCCGTGGTGCTGGGCGTGGTGGCCGTCGTCGTGGTCCTGGCCGGGGTCCTCGTGGCCCGCTCGGCCGGTGACCGTCTGGCTGGCGACACGCTGAGTGGCGACATCCGGTCGTCGACGCGGACCCTCCTCGCCGATGCGGGAGTGTCCTCACCGGACGAGGCCATCTCCATCTACTCCAGGGTGCTCGAGATCCAGCCGTCAAACGTCGAGGCCCTCGCCTACCGGGGCTGGGCGCGCTGGCGGGCCGGCGCCGACACCGAGGGTCGTTCAGACCTGGATGAGGCCGTGGCCGTGGATCCTATGTATCCGGACGTCCGAGTCTTTCGTGCCTCGCAGCGTCATGCCGACGGGGACCAAGCTGGCGCCGCTGAGGATCTCGTCGCGCTCGATGGCATGGAGGCCCCGCCCATAGTCGGCGACCTGCTGGCGGCGAGTCGCCTCCGTGAGCGGATAGCCACCGGCCTTGCAGCATCCGGCGACCTGCTGGTCGCCCTGGAGTTGCTGGACTCAGGTCTCGATGTCCGGCCCGATGCCGCCCACCTGCTCGCCGAACGGGGGTGGCTGCTGGTTGCCACCCGGTCACCGGAGCTGGTCCTCAGGGGCATGGAGAACCTGGACGAGGCCATTGCATTGGATCCCCTGGACCCGTACGGCCTCGCCTACCGGGCGGTGGTGCTGGCCACGGTGGCGGACCGACCCGACGACGCAGCGGTCGATCTCACGAGGTTCACCGGTCTGGCTGGGCAACCCGCCGATCTGGTCGACCTGCTGGTCGTGGTGGGGCTGCTGGCGCCTCAGCCGACCTCCGGTTCCTGACCGACGCGCAGCTGGTGCCGGGCGAGGCGCCGTCCGGCCCAGGGTCCTAGGGAGTCGACCGGTAGTGGGCGTGCACGATCCGGCCGTCGGACGTCGTGAGTTCCCAGATGGATGCGTATGCGCAGCCCCGACCGCCACTCAGGCCGATGCCATCGGTGGCCAGATCTCGGATGACCTCCGGGATCACGTCGGAGTGGCTGCACAGGATGGTGATCGTCTCGTCCCCGGCCGCGCCGGCGAGGTCCCGGACAAGGCGGGTGGTGCGCTCAGCGGCCCCTTCGAACAGGTCGTCCTCCTCCTCGGTGTGGATTCCATGACGTTCGCCCAGCGGTAGCACCGTCTGCAGGCACCGGGTGGCGCGACTACTCAGGACCCTGACGACCCTCTGACCCATTTCAGAGACGGTGGCATCGAGTCCGAGGGCCTGGGTCTTTCCGACGGCATCCAATGGCCGGTCCACGTCGTCGCCCGACCAGCGATAGGGGTCGCCGGCGGATCCATGGCGCACCAGGAGGATCGTCATCTCAGGAACCGGAGGTCGGCGAGAATCGTGGGGAGGGCATCGAGGGCCGCGGCCAGATCGGAGGCGCATGCGCTACCTGAGTGGGCTGTCACCCCGATCCTGTCCAGGCCCACGAGCACGGCCTGAGGTTCGATGTCGGTGATGCTGGCACAGACGAGGTGGGGGAGTCGCTCCACACGGTGGACGTGGGACTCGATTCCGTCCATGGCCGCAGCCGCAGCCGCAGCCGACTCCGGGCGCAGCGGCGACGTCGAGGCGTGGTCGAGGTAGTGGCGGGTCACGACGGGTTGGACGGGTTCGGGTGGGTCTACGGCTTCAGATCGTCACGTCGGTGATGCAGACGGAATCACCCATGGGAAGCGACGACCGCATCTCTGCCGTCGCCTCGCCGTAGAGGGCGCTCAGCATTCCCGTCACCAGACCACGGTCCACGGCGCAGATCACGGGGTGTTCGATCGCGACATCTCCGAACGGACAGTGTTCCGAAACGATTCGTAGGCGGTCGTCGCCACCGCTCTCCGCCCTTGCCGCAAAGCCGTGTGCGGTGAGTGCCTCGGCCACGACCTGTAGGGCCGACTGGAATGAACGGTGCACCTCCTGTTCACCGATGGCCTCAGCCATGCTGCGGCCCACCTCGGCACCGACCTCCTCGGCCATCGCCTCGGCCTGATCGGGCGGCAGGAGGGCGAGGGCCCGGCCCAGGAGGCTCACCAGGACGGCGTCCTGACGCACCGGCACCTCGAGCGGGGCTCCCGGGTTGGTGAGGCGATAGGTCTTCGACGGCCGGCCGGCCGATGCGCCTTCGTGGCGTTGCACCACGACCTCCAGGTATCCGCCGGAAGCCAGCTTGTCGAGGTGGTGGCGTGCCACGTTCGGGTGGAGGTCGAATGCCTGGGCCGTGTCCAGCGCGGTCACGCCATGCTCGATGTCGCGGGCGCGAAGGTAGATGTCGCGGCGGGTGGGGTCGCCGAATGCGCCGGTTATGGCGGTGACCGCCGAGGCGAACTCGGTGGCCGTGAGGGGGGCTCCGTCCACACGGCTATTCTACCGAACCCGGCTCCCCGGCCATCTGGTCGGCTCAACCGTCGGTACCGGTCGGTAGGCCGGCTCCCCGGTTGATGCCGGTGAGAATCGAAGGTGGGCCCGATCCCACCGCAGCTGAGGAGAACCCGTGGCGGTCACTGAAACCCAGATCATGGAGGCCCTCGGGCCGGTCCAGGACCCCGAACTCCGACGGAGCATCGTGGACCTCGGAATGGTCCGTGGGGTCCATGTGGACGGAGGCCGGGTCGAGGTGGAGATCGCCCTGACGTCGCCGGGGTGCCCGATGAAGGCGGAGATCCAGCAGGCGGTGGGCGCCGCCCTGCTGCCCCTGGATGGGGTGGAGGCGGCCAGGGTCGACTTCACCGTGATGACGGACGAGCAGATGGGGGAGCTCAGGGAGCGCCTCCACGGGGATCCGTCGGCCACGGCGGGAACCAACTCCACCTACGGTCATTCCGAGGGCCGTGCCGTTCCGTTCGCCGAGGCCAACTCGACGACCCGTGTGATTCTGATCGCGTCGGGTAAGGGCGGTGTCGGCAAGTCGTCGGTGACCACCAACCTGGCGGTCGCCCTGGCTGCGCGCGATCGTGACGTGGCTGTGGTGGATGCCGACGTCTGGGGCTTCTCCATCCCGCGGATGCTGGGCGTGTCACGCCCACCGACGGTCATAGACGGGATGCTCATCCCGCCGGAGGCCCACGGCGTGCGTTGTATCTCCATGGGCTTCTTCGCCGACGAGGACCAGCCGGTCATCTGGCGGGGCCCGATGCTCCACAAGGCCCTTGAGCAGTTCCTGACCGACGTCTACTGGGACGAGCCCGACTACCTGATTGTCGACCTGCCTCCCGGCACCGGCGACATTTCGATCTCATTGGCCGGCTTCCTCCCGACGGCCGAGATGTACGTGGTGACCACACCCCAGCTGGTCGCACAGACCGTGGCCCAGCGGGCTGCGTTCATGGCCGAGAAGGTCAACCTGAAGGTCCACGGCATAATCGAGAACATGTCGTGGTTCACCGGCGATGACGGCACCCGCTACGAGTTGTTCGGAGCGGGTGGCGGCCAGTCCCTGGCTGACCGCCTGGAGGTACCCCTCGTGGGTCAGGTGCCGCTCGTGCCGGCACTGCGCGATGGTGCCGACAACGGACGACCGGTGGCTGGAGATCCATCCACCGAGGTGGGAGAGTTGTTCGCTGAGATCGCCAGGAAGATCGATGTGGACATGAAGCCGACGAAGCGTCGGCACAAGGAACTCAGGATCATCTGAGCCTGTGGCTTGGACAAGTACCGGATACCCCGGAGGAGCGTGACGTGGACCTGCGAATCGGTGTTACCGACAACCCGAAGGAAATCAGGGTCGAGATGGCCGACGACACCGACGTGGCCGCACTGCGGTCCGAGGTGGATGCGGCGGTGGCCGGCGGTGGCTCGGTGCTGTGGTTGACCGACATCAGGGGTCGCCAGGTAGGCGTGCCTGCCGGGAAGATCGCCTACGTGGACATCGGCGCCCCCGGATCCGACAACCCGGTCGGCTTCGGCTGAACGCCCGTTTCTGAGCGCTGGCCGCTGACGACGGGGTAGGTACGTGGCGACGCTGCCTGACCTGGCCCGTTCGCATACCGACCTCGATGAGGTGGAGGTGGGTCACCTCCAGGACCTCGTCAGCATCTGGGGTCTCCTCGCCGACCTCTCCTTCGCGGACCTGCTCCTGTACGGCCGCAGGAGAGGTGACGGGGAGGCGCCGCTGATTCTTCTGGGACACGTTCGACCCACCACCGGTACGACCCTCTACCGGGCGGACCTGGTGGGCCGGTCCTTCGAGCCGCGGCGCCGACCGCTCGTGGCCGAGGTCTTCTCGACCGGTTCCACGATTTCGGGAATGGTCAACGTCGGAGCCGACAGGGACGTGAGCCTGCTGGCCGTACCGGTCCGACGTCTCGGCACGACCGTCGCAGTGCTGGCGCGCGAGCGGATACGGCCCGTGGATCGTCCCAGCAGCGAGCAGGAGCGGACCTACCTGACAGTGTTCGACCGGTTCGCCAGGATGCTCGAGGCCGGCGAGTTCCCCTACCGCGACGAGGAACGCCTACGCCACCGGACGCCGCGCGTCGGCGACGGCCTTCTCCTGGTCGATTCGAACGGCCGGGTCGAGTTCGCGTCCCCCAACGCCGTTTCACTCCTCCATCGTCTCGGAATGACCCGCGGCGTCACGGGGGCCCGGTTCGACGACACCGGGCTGGGCTCGTCGATGCTGCGCGCCGCCTTTGCGCGTCGTTCCGCCGTGATCGACGAGATGGAGCGCGATGACGAGGTGGCAGTGGTCAGCCACTGCTTCCCACTCCTGGAGTCGGGCCGGGCCACGGGCGCCATCGTGCTGGTCCGTGACGTGACCGAACTCCGGCGTCGGGATCGCCAACTCGTGTCGAAGGACGCCACGATCCGGGAAATCCACCACAGGGTGAAGAACAACCTGCAGACGATCTCGTCGCTGCTGCGCCTCCAGGCCCGTCGCCTGAAGGGCGAGGAGGCGAGGGCGGCGCTGGGTGAGTCGGTCCGACGCATAGGGGCGATCTCGGTGGTGCACGAGACGCTCGCCCAGAGTGCCGACGACGACGTTGCCTTCCTGGAGATCGTGCGCCCGTTGGTGCGTGTGGTGGAGGAGAGCGTCTCGTCACCACTGCGGCCACTCACCATCACGGTGGATGGGGATGCGGGGATCCTCCCGGGCCAGGTCACCACGACGATGGCCGTGGTCCTCACCGAGTTACTCCAGAACACTGTGGACCATGCGTTCCCGGCGGATGCCGGGACTGACGACGACGGTTCCGGGGATGGCGCTGTTCGTGGTGGCCAGATCCGGATCGAACTGGACCGTCGGCCCGACGGTCTCTCGGTCCGGGTGGTCGACGACGGCGTGGGCCTTCCGGAGGGATTCGACCTGGCGGAGGCGACCGGTCTGGGCCTGACGATCGTCCGCACCTTCGTGGAGGGCGAGCTGGGCGGCCGGATACGACTGCTGCCCGTGGGGAACGGGAGCGGGACAATGGCCGAGGTGTGGGTGCCGGCGGCCCGCCTGGTCGGACCGTGGGGTGATGCCAATGATCCGACCACCTGACCCGGATGGCCGCCCTAGGGTCGCCTGCATGATCGGTCGACAGCCAGCGCCAGGCATCCCCGCGGGCGGGTTGTCGTGACCAGCCTCGTGAACGACGGGCGGCCACGGGTCGTGGCGCATCGTGGTGCCTCGTACGACAGGCCCGAGAACTCGGAGGCGGCATTTGCCGAGGCCCGGCTCCAGGGCGCTGACTGGGTGGAGCTTGATGTCCGACTCTCGGCTGACGACGTCCTGGTGGTCAACCACGACGCCCACTACGCCGATGGCCGCCTGGTACGCGAGGTAATGGCCTGCGATACGCCCGCCGATGTCCTGAACCTGGCCGAGGCACTGGAGGCCTGCGAGGGCATGGGAGTGAACGTGGAGGTGAAGAACCTCCCGGGTGAACCGGACCACGACGCTTCCGACCTGGTCTGCGAGGCGGTCGCCGGCCTGGTGGGCGCCTACCGACCGATCGACCAGTTGCTGGTCTCCTCGTTCGACATCACGGCGGTGGACCGCATCCGGGCAGCCGAACCCTCGCTGCCCACCGGATGGTTGGTGGTGGCACGCCTCGGCGCAGACCTGATGCTGGACCGGATGGTGGCGCACGGGCACCCGACGGTGTGCCTGTGGGATGCCCTGGTCGACGAGTCCATCGTCGTGTCGGCCCGCGAGCGGGGTCTGAGGGTCGTGGTCTGGACGGTCGACGAACCCGACCGGATCACCCAACTGGCCGACTGGGAGGTGGACGGCATAATCACCAACCGACCGGGGTTGGCACGTTCGGTGATCGACGGACACCTGGACGACTGAGGCGTCACGTGCGGGGAGCCTTGGGGAGCCTCAGGCGAAGGCGGCTGAGGCTAGGGGCACCACCAGGTCCAGCGCATTGGGTTCATGCCTGACGGTCAGTGTCGTCGCCTCGCCGAGGTGGTCGCCATCGACCTGCCATGGCACCGGACGTGACGCACTGATGGTGGATTCCACGACGTCTCTCCTGACGTCGATCGAGGAGCTGGACCCTGCGGTTGCTCGCCCGATCCCCAGGGCACCTGCGAACACGGGAAGGAGCCTCGCTGGTGAGAGCGACCGGAACGTGACGATGGCCAGTGGGGTGTCCAGCGTCGCCTCGGGGACCAGCGACAGGCCCCTGGTGCCCAGATAGGTGTACGGATCGGTGTTGAGGCACACGGTGAACACGCCGGGTACGCCTCTGGAGGCATCGGATGGTTCCGTCTCGCCGAGGCTTCGACTGGCGACCCGGAAGGCGGGCTGCCGGTGGTCGTAGTGGCGGACCCAGGTGTCGACGGTGGCGGCGATGAACAGTGGATGCCCGGCGAACCGCTTGAGCAGGCCACCGCGGCGCTCCACCTGCTCGACCACGGCGGCATCGAAGCCGATGCCGGCGTGGAACAAGAAGTACCGGTCGTTGATGGCTCCAAGGCCGATCCGACGGATGGAAGCGGCCTCGATGGCGTCCAGCAGGGCACCCGTGGCCTCGACGGCGTCATCCGGCAGGCCGATGGTCCGGGCGAAGACGTTGGTCGACCCGCCGGGCAGTGCCGCCAGAGCCGTATCGGTCCCCGCCAGGCCGTTGGCGGCCTCGTTCAGCGTGCCGTCGCCGCCCAGGACCACGACCACGTCCATGCCATCGTTGGCGGCGCTCTGGGCCAGCCGGGTGGCGTGGCCCCGGCGGGTGGTGGCCGCCACCTCCAGGCGATGGTCGGCTGAGAGGGCCTTCTGGATGACGATGCGGGTACGTGCGGTCACCGACGAGGCCGACGGGTTCACGATCAGAAGCAGCTTCACCGGCGACTCCTCATACGACCTGGTCTGGTTGGGCCATCGCCGAACCATAGGTCGGGTCGGGCGCCGGTCGGTCCGGGTGACCAAATACTGCTCTCAAAACCCTGTGCCTGGATGGTCCGGTTGATCCCTTCGCAGGGCACACTCCTCGACATGATCGTCGTTGTATGTGTCAAGCAGATTCCCGATCCGGCGGACCCCGGTGCGCTGGATCCCGAAACGAGGACCCTCAAGCGGGACGTCAAGCTAATCCTGGATGAGTCCGACTCCTACGGGGTTGAGATGGGCCTGCAGTTGGTGGACGCCGCCGGTGAAGGCGAGGTGAGGCTGGTCTCGATGGCCCCCAACAACGAGGTCGGCGGCCTGCGCACCGCTCTGGCCATGGGAGCGGCGAGCGCCGTGCTGGTCAGCGACGAGGCGCTTGCCGGATCCGACGCCCTTTCGACCGCCAAGGTGCTGGCTGCCGCCATCCGGCGCTGCGAGCCCGATCTGATCCTGACCGCAACCGAGTCCAGCGACGGCTACACCGGCACGGTTCCGGTCCAGATCGCGGAGCTCCTGGGCCTTCCGTCGGTGACGTTCGGCAAGGAGATCGAGGTGACCAATGGAGTCGCCACGGTGAAGCGCCAGACCGAGGCCGGGTTCGACCAGGTGGAGTGTCCGCTGCCAGCTGTCGTTTCGGTGACGGCCGGCGTGGTCGAGCCCCGCTACCCCTCCTTCAAGGGGATCATGGGAGCCAAGAACAAGCCCGTCGACGAGTTGGACCTCGCCGGCCTGGGCATCGATCCTGCGACCGTCGGCTGGTCCGGCGCCCGCCAGGAGATCGCTGACGTGGCTGTTGCTCCCGCCCGGGATGCCGGCCAGGTGGTCCATGACGAGGGCGACGCCCATGAACGCATCCTGGCGTTCCTGGACGACCTCAAGGTCCTTTAGGAGTTTGTGATGGGAATCTCGAAGATCTGGGTGTTCGGCGAGGCCACCGAAGAGGGTGTCACCGCCTCCACGGTGGAGTTGCTCACCAAGGCCCGCCAGCTGGCCGACACGGTGGAGGTCGTGATGTCCGGCGACGCTGCTGCTGTGGCCGAGGTGTTGGGCGCCCATGGCGCCACAGCTATCCACACCATTGGCCCGATCGAAGGGTCGCTCGGCGGTCCCCGCATCGCCTCGGCGATCGCCGGGGCCGTGGAGGCCGGTACCGGCCCCGACGTGGTGATCTGCTCCACCTCCTACGACGGTCGTGACGTGGCAGGTCGCCTCTCGGCCAAGATCGATCGTCCGGTCATCACCAACGTCGTGGACCTCGTCGCCGATGGCGACCGTCTGCTGGGCTGCGAGCCCGTGTTCGGTGGAACCACCGACGTGACGACAGGCTTCACCGACAGCGGTACCGCCATCTTCCTGGTGCGCCCCAAGTCGTTCGTCGCCGAGGAATCGGGCGGCGGTCCGGCCGAGGTCATTGAGATGGCCGAGGGCGATCTCGGCGACACCGGGTCAGCCACGGTGAAGGAGCGGTTCGTCGAGGAGAGCAGCGGCCCGAAGCTGGACGAGGCCGCCATCGTGGTATCCGGCGGTCGTGGTCTCGGCGATGCCGAGAAGTACGAGATGATCGAGACCCTGGCCAAGCTGGTGAAAGGGGCGCCCGGTGCGTCCCGTGCGGTGGTGGATGCCGGTTGGGTGCCCTACTCCTACCAGGTGGGCCAGACCGGCAAGGTCGTGAAGCCCACCGTCTATCTGGCGTGCGGCATCTCGGGTGCCACCCAGCACCTGGTGGGCATGAAGGGTTCGGCCAACATCATCGCCATCAACAAGGACGAGGAGGCGCCGATTTTCGGCATCGCCGACCTCGGCATCGTGGGCGACGTGCACAAGGTGCTACCCAGGCTGATCGAGGCCCTCGAAGCCAGAGGCTGAGTCCCCGGGTGGCCGGCGGCACAGGCCGCCGCAGCGGGTTCAACCGATCGGTGCAGCGGAGTCGCCTGCGCTGAGTGCCCATGCGAGGCCGTCCAGGGGATCCTCGACGGCTATCTGCAGGTGCCAACCGGAAGGCGGCGTGCCGTCGTCGAAGCGCCACCAGTCCAGTTCACCTATGGCCCCTCCCAACTCGTCGACGGGGGGCGGCCAGCCGGTGTCCAATCCTGTAAGGGCAGCAGCGCACCACCAGGCCTCGAACCGCCCACGGGCCATGCCCCGGCGCCGACCGTGGGCGCCGCCGGAGGCGCCGGCCCAGGCCAGCATGGTGAGGGCCTCGCTGGCTGGGAGGGATCGCCTACGACCGGTCGTTCCGATCAGGGCCGCTATGGCCTGGGCTGCGTCCCCGCAGACGCCCACGGCGGAGCGGTGGCCGTTTGACTCCTCGGCCCAGGTGCAGGTCAGTTCAAGGAGGGCGTTGCGGCCGGGTGCGGTGTCGGGTCCGCCGGCATCGGCAGGTGCGACGGGTCCAGTCTCGTCCAGTCGTCCGGCGGCGGGCACCGGGTCGTCGATGGCGTAGGCGCCGATGGTCGGTTCGGCGAACGTCGGCTCCCATGGGGTTAGCAGCAGCGGCAGGCCGATCGGATCCTCGAACAACTCGACGCCGGTCAGATCCTCACCGCGTGCCACCCGCTCGTGGGCTACCACGGAGCGCAGCGGCCCGACGGCGACCGCGCCCAGGTGGGTATCGAGCTCGTCCCAGGTGTGGGTCGCGGCGGCTACCTCTGCGAGGGCGGCGATGCCGAAGGTCACGGCATCGCGGAGTACCGCGGCGGCTGCCTGGGCGGCCGGTGCCTCCAGCGCCAGGCGGTGCTCGGCATGATCGGCCGCGGCCCAGAGCTGGTGGCCCCGCTCGTGGGCGGGTCTGGATCGGAGGGCGACCTGCTCGAGGACCTCCCAGTCCCTGTCAGCGCAGGAATCGTCTATCAGCCGGAGCAGGCCATCCAGGTCGCCGTCGGCGAGCGCCTTGTCCAGGCGTCGTCCGCTCACGGGATCAGGCCTCCGACCCGCATCCTCAGACCAGTGGCCACGGGACACGGCGCCCGGTGGCGTCGGCGGGCAGCTCGCCCGCCTCGACGATGGCGCGGGCCCTGTTGAGTACGGCGTCACGCTCGAAGGTATCGAGTAGGCCGGAGAGGATCGGGGAGAGGCCGTCTTCGACCAGGCGGACCATGTCGGCGGTCGGCCCCTCGCCGATCGGCTCGCCGGCGAAGTCCCAGATGACCGTCCTGACCTTGAACTGGTGGTGGAAGCAGAGGGCGTTGTCGATGGCCCAGAGGCGCCCATCGCTGCCGGCCAGCACGTGACCGGACTTGCGATCGGTGTTGTTGGCCAGGAGGTCGAAGATCGCCAGCCTTCTGAGATCGTCGAACCGGTCGGGGTCATCGCGCAGTGTGAAGTAGTGCTGCTCGTAGTCGCACGGCATGTACAGCTGGACGGAGCCCTCGCCGAACGGTCCGTCCCTGATGATCGTGGGAGGAACCAGGCCCCAACCGAGCTGGTGGGCCAGCTCCCAGGCGGCTGCCTCGCGCCGGTACAGCCCCGCCGGGAAGTCATGCAGCGGGCGTTCGCCACGACCCGGCTTGTACACGCCCTGGAGGAGGGGTTCGTCGCCGGTGTCCGGGTGGGTGATGTCCACCAGGAACGTGGCGTTGGACGTCCACGGCATGCGACCCAGTACCTGTATCTCGCCGTCGGAGAGGATCTCGACGGCCACCTCGTCGTCCACTGGCTCCCGTGGCCGGAACGGATTGACGGCCTCTTCGGCCGGGGGTGGGTCCGGCGGCGTTTCCGGCGGGGCAGCCGGGTCAGTTGGCACAGGGGCACCAGCCGTCGACCGTGGGGTCCAACGGGGCGCTGCACCACGGGCACGGTGGCCTTCCGGCGGCCACCAGTTGGCGGGCCCGGATGATGAACGCCGCCACCAGTTCCCGACGCATCGGAAACCTGGCCTGGGCGCCGATGAGGTCCTCGTCGCGGACGAGCTCCTCGGCAATGAGCACGAGACGGTCCGCGGACTGCTGGTAGGTGACGCCGAGGCTTCCGACGACCCAGTCGGCCTCGACCGGGTCTTCGAACCCGGTCTCCGTCGCCAGGTCGGTGGCCGGCCCATCGACCGGCGGGAGGTCACCCATGATGCCGTTCAGGAATTCGGCCAGCCCGGCCACCTGCTGCTTCTCCAGCTTGAGTGACACCACCTGTCCGTCCCGGCGTGCCTGGATGAAGAAGACCCGTCGCCCCGCCGGGCCGACGCTGCCCACGGTGAAGGTATCCGTGTCGTCCCAGTCGATCTCGGGTCGTTCCATCGCCGGGAGCCTAGGAGTCGACGGTTGTCTTGCCGGTGGTCGTCACGAGGGGCCCATCCCCACGAGCCGGCCGGTCGAGTTGACGGTCAGCACCGTGGGCCTCTCAGGGCCGTGGAGCACAGCGCTGACGGAGCACGGGCCGACCACCAGGCGTTGGAAAAGGTCCAGGGGGGTGCCGAGGGCCTGGGCCAGCGCCGCCTTGATGGGATCCGCATGCGACACACAGACAATGGTCTCCCCGGGGTGGCGGCCAACCAGGTCGGCGACCTGTCCGGTGATCCGAACCTGCATCTCGGCGAATGATTCGCCCTTGGGGAACCTGAACGCCGATGGTTGGCGCTGCACCGTGGACCATGCCTTCAACTTCATGAGGTCCTTCAGGCGACGCCCGGTCCAGGCACCGAACTCGCATTCGATGAGACCGGTGGCGGTCCTCACCCGGCGACCCACGGAGCGCGCTATCGGTGCGGCGGTCTCGAGCGTGCGCTCCATCGGGGAGGAGTAGACGGCGGCCACGCCTCCGCCGGGTAGGTGGTCTGCGACCTCGGCCACGTGGGCGGCCACCGCCTCTGCCTGGGCGCTGCCCTCGGCGGAGAGGTGCAGGCCCGGTGCCCGGCCGGGGAGTCGGGAACCGGTGGTCGGGGTGCGTCCGTGGCGTACGTAGAGAACCAGTGTCGGGTGACGGTCGTTCGCTGCCATGGCCGCTGAACCTACCCTGCGACCATGGACGGACGCCGACTGCTGCTGGCGGTGCACGACGAGGTGGTGAAATGCCGTGCCTGCCCACGTCTCGTGGAGTGGCGTGAACAGGTGGCGATCCAGAAGCGGGCCGCCTACCTGGACCAGGACTACTGGGGGAGACCGGTGCCCGGGTTCGGGGACCCGGAGGCCCGGATCCTGGTAGTGGGCCTGGCCCCGGCGGCCCATGGCGCCAACCGGACGGGCCGGGTGTTCACGGGGGACCGTTCAGGTGACTTCCTGTTCGCGGCCCTCCACCGGGTGGGCCTGGCCAACCAGCCGGAGGCGGTCGGCCTCGACGACGGCCTCAGCCTCACCGACGTGTTCGTTACCGCTCCGGTCAAGTGCGCCCCGCCGGCGAACAAGCCGACACCGGATGAGAGAGCGGCCTGCCGTCCCTTCTTCCAACGGGAGGTCGCCGCGCTGGAACGGGTCGCGGTCGTCGTGGTCCTGGGCCAGATCGGCTACGTGGCCTCGGCGGCCGAGTTCGGCCTGACGCCCCGTCCGAAGTTCGGCCACGGTGTGGAGGCCCGGCTTCCCGACGGGCGGACGATCCTCTGCTCGTACCACGTCAGCCAGCAGAACACCTTCACAGGTCGGCTCACGGAGCCGATGTTCGATGCCGTGCTGGTACGGGCAATGGAGCTGGCCGCAGCCGGCTGATCCTGTCCGTACGCCCGGGGAGCGCCGGTAGCCTCTGCGCCGTGCTTCGATTTCGCCGTCTCCTCGCCCCGGTTCTCGCCGTGTTCCTCCTCGCCGGTTGCATGGCCTCCGGTGAGCCCGTGTCCTGGGAGGACCAGGCTGACGAATCTGGCCATGGCCTCGTGGAACGCGAGTTCACCGCCGCCTGCATGGAGGCCAACGACGACCTCTCCGAGGTCAGGTCCCGGACCTTCTGCGCCTGTGTCCTGGACGGGGTGCGTGAAGCAGTCACCTTCGAGAAGTTCACGGAACTCGACGATTTCGTCGACAAGCACCGTGACGACGTCACGGCGGCGATGCTGGGCGAGCACTTCGCCTGGTTCGTAGGGGTCACGGAGGCCTGCGCCACCTGATCTGCATGGAACGGGGATTCCCGTTCCATCACCGGTCTGCCGGTCCTGCTGGTTCGCGTAGCGGTGGTTCAGCCGGCCCTGACCGGTATGCCGACCCGGGCGCTGTCGTTGGCCCAGACCGGCCACCGGGCCCGGCTCTTGGCGGCCAGCTTGTGCATGAGCGCAATGGCCCCCGGGTCGCTGTCGCCCGGTCGGCCCTCGATGACGCCCTCGGCCAGCATCTTCATGATGATCTGACGGCCCAGCTCGGTTCGCACGATCGTGAGCGTCCAGTCTTTGTTCTCCCCGATGCCGCCTGTGGAGATATCGGCGTGCTCGGCGGCGAAGTCGGGGCAGAGGGTGCAGCCCTCACGGGTCCAGGCGTGGCACTCCTTGAGGTTCACCTCGTGGTAGTCGCCGTTGCGCATCCAGATCTGGAACACGCCCTTGATGTTCATCTTGACCATGTCCTCCTTGCGGAGGCGGTACTTGGCCCAGAACAGTTCCTCGAAGATCGAGTCGTCGAACGACTTGGAGCAGAGCAGGCCGATGTTCAACTTGATGGGCTTGCCCGCCTTGCCGACCTTGCGATGCCACATGACGGGACCGATCGAGGTCTGACAGCTCATGCCGACGAGGGCGAGGGAACTCAGGCCCTTCTCGAGAGCCTCCGGCAGGGCCAGCGTGTTGGCCGAGTAGGTGTAGCGACTCCCGGCACCGGCCAGTACCGACTCGCGGTCGGTGGCCAGCGCCGGCACGGCCTTCCAACTGCTGGACCCGTCCGCATCGGGCTTCTCCAGGTGGCTGGTGAGAGCACCGTCGATGATCCCGTTCTCGAGGCACCAGATGAGGATGGCCGAGACCAGGCCGCCGTCCTGGCCCATGGAGTGCACCGTCTCATCGCTGGCCCGGGTGAGCAGGACGTCCTTGTAGATGCCGGACATCTCTTCCGGTCGACGCTCCCGTCCGAAGAGGTGCTGGTCGGCTTCGGTCTCCCAGCTGCGGAACCGGGGGCAGGCCCGGGTGCACGATGTGCAGCCCTTCTGGCCGTGGCCGCAGTCGGTCGCTCCCAGATCGTCTTCCAGATGGAACGGCGTGTACTGCCCGGGGGCGTGCTCGTATCCGATGACGTCGTGAGGACAGGCAATCACACAGCCGGCGCAGCCGGTGCAGAGGCCGGTGTCGATGACCTCCTCGTAGAGCTCCTTCCACTGGAAGGACCATCTCTCGCGGGTTGCGGCCATTGGCGCCACTCTAACCATCGTCGCCGGGGGTGGTCTGACCCGGGTCGGGTGCAATGGAGTGCCGCCCGCCCCTCGGGTCGACGGCACCGTGATGGTGCCCCTGGCGGGACTCGAACCCACGCTCACGGCTCCGGAAGCCGATGCTCTATCCACTGAGCTACAGGGGCTGGGACGGGTCAGGCTACCGGCCCGGTAGTCGGGCACGGCCGGGTG
>Ga0115000_10000931_pt1 | contig 26647 bp, 19 predicted proteins | sample ArcticOcean_MG_C_6_FD_89690 | JGI IMG/M metagenome (GOLD analysis project Ga0115000, IMG submission 89690) | Marine microbial communities from western Arctic Ocean - ArcticOcean_MG_CB8_128 | ecosystem: Environmental > Aquatic > Marine > Oceanic | place: Arctic Ocean: Canada Basin | collected... | reverse complement strand
GTTGTACTAAAACCCGTCTCGCCCGTCGCCGTCCTCTTTCTCCAACTTGATCATATCGTCGATTCGTAAAATCGTAATCGCGGCTTCGGCGGCAAACTTGAACGATTTGCACTTACTCATCGTCGGTTCGAGGACGCCGGCGGCGAGGTTGTCTCTCAACTCGCCTTTGTGTAAGTCTAAACCGTAACCGGCGTAGTGTTTGTCCTCTTCCTTGCCGGATTGAGAGGCGAAGTGGTAGGCTCGTAGTTTTGCGACTAAATCGGTGGAATCCTTGGCCGCGTTGACGGCTAAAGTTTTCGGGATGCACAACAACGCCTCGGCGAATTCGGCGACGGCGAGTTGTTCGCGCGAACCCAACGAGACGGATTTTTGTTCGAGATGAACAGATAACGCGGATTCGACGGCTCCTCCTCCCGGAACGACCGAACCGGATTCTAAGCAACGTTTGACGACGCATAAGGCGTCGTGTAAAGACCGATCGATTTCGTCCAGGAAGTAATCGTTGGCGCCTCTCAAGAGCATGGTACACGCTTGCGAGGATTTGCAGCCTTTAATTAAAATCATCTCGTCATCGCTCACTCTCGTTTCGAACACTTCTTTCGCTTCCCCTAAATGCGTTGGGTCGAAGGATTCGTTCCCGTCCATATCAGATAATGAGCTCAAAACCTGCGCGCCCGTTGCCCGCGCGACTCTCTTCAAATCTTCTTTCGGCACGCGTCGACACGCAATCGCCCCAGCTTCTACGAAATACTTTAACGCCATATCATCGATACCTTTGGTACACAGAATAACATTCGCACCCGCTTCCAACACCATCTGAATCCTTCTCGCGGTAATCGCCGACTCTTCTTCTCTAATTCTTTCCAACTCTTTCGGATCGTTGACTAAAACTTGAATCCCAAACAACATTTTCGTCTTTTGCAAGTTAAAATCCAAGCACGCGATTTTCGCGTTCGACACGTGCGTCGGCATACCTTGCGCCGACCGGCCTAAGTTCAACGCGTACCCATCTAAAACTTCGCTCTCTTTCGCCGATTTCCCGTGCGCCTTCAAAATGTTCACTCGATTTATCGGATACTTCACGTCGCCCATATCGTCGTACGTCTTCACTTTCTCGCACGCGTTCACGACTAAACCGGCGAAGAAATCTGAATCCATCCCAACAATTTTCGAGCTCATGCTCGTCTTTGCCACGTTCTTAATCGTTTCCATTCCTAAATCTTCCACCTTTTTCGCCATGTGTTTCTCGCAATACTTCACGCACTCCTTCGCCGCCAATCGATACCCGGCAATCACCGACGTTGGATGGATCTTTTGTCTCACTAAATCGTTCCCTCTTCTTAGCAACTCCGCGGCTAACACGACCACGGACGTGGTCCCATCGCCAACTTCGCGGTCTTGTAACTCCGCGAGTTCGACCAAAATCTTCGCCGCCGGATGTTCCACCTCTAAAAGTTTCAAAATCGTCGCGCCGTCGTTGGTTATCGTCACGTCGCCGATATCGTCCACGAGCATCTGTTTTTAAAAAGAAAAGAAGAAGTTAAAGAAGAAGAGCGATGATCAGTATTGCTCCGCTTGCAATATTATAAAACGCATCGGCAGCGAGCAGCAGAGAGAGGTTGAAAAAAACCGATCCGAGATTCCAACAACGTTGACTTTTTCCCTTGAAAACACATATAGTATACCTTGTCCAACCCAACTGGTCCTAAACTGCTCTTCACGATGTTCGCCACCGCTTGAACTGCGGTCACGTTGCTCTGTCTCACGTCTTGCCCGCTCTCGCGTCCGCCGAAGAACACGTCCGATTGGCGAGCGCCTTGCATGATTGATGATTTTTGTGGGTGATTTCTGTTGTTGTTTGTTTTGGAATGAAGAGCAGAAGAGTTGGGATCATCATCAGCTTTGAAACTACATACGACGAGTGAAAAAAACATTTTTTGCCCAAAAAACGCCAAAAAAGGTTTCTTCTTTTTCTCTTGTTGAAATTTTCGGTGATGGTTGGAAAAATGTGCAAAAACGAGATTTCGCGTTTGGAAAAAAAAGCACACGTGCTTTGGCACGAAATTTTACGACGTTGTTGGAGAAAAATCCAAACTCGTCGTGAGAAAAAGACACGAACTCGTAAAAAAAGTACAACACATCTCGTCTCTCTCGTCTAAAGTCGTCACAATCGTCGTCATGGCGAATACTAATACTAATACCGCTCTTCTGGACGTGGCAAAGAAAGTGCTCCTCTTCGCTTCGGTTGGGTTCGTTTTGTACGAGTCTCGTTATTATTACGCGAAGGAGAAGAAAAGAGTTTCGTCGTCATCATCATCATCATCGGGGGAGATTTTTAACGAAGATGACGGCGCCGAAAAAGCGAAGAAGACTACTGAGAAGAAGAAGAAGAAGACAAAACAGAAACAGAGCGAGAATAACGATTTCGACGACGACGAAATCGACGATGATGATGATTCTGTGCGGATTTTTTACGCGAGCACGAGCGGCAACGCGAGATCTTTAGCGCAAAAGTTAGGCGCCGATTTAGACCGGACGGTTATCGATTTGAGCGAAGTGCTCGAACCGGAGAAGACGTTCGCGAACGAAGAAGAAGGAATACTCACGGAAAGAAGAAAAAAGGTGTTAAAAGGCGCAATTTTCGTCGTCTCGACGACGAGTGGAGGCGAAATCGCGTCCGAGTGTAAACATTTCATGAAATGGTGCGAAGAGCAAGCGTACGACGAACGCGCCGGGTGGTCGTATTTGAAGGAGCTCAAATTTTGCGTCTTTGGCGTGGGCGATTCGCAATACGAGGAGAACTTTAATCGAGCGGCGAGAATGATCGATAAACACTTCGCGAGGATGGGCGCGGAAAGAATTTTGAGGAAATTCGACGGGGACGAAAGCAGCGAGGTGGAGATGAAAACGCAGTTTGAGAAGTGGACGGAGAAGTTGAAAGGGAGAGTGTTTCCGCCGACGACGAATTCGGCGACCGCGGCGGAGAAGAGGAGACAGAAGAAGAAGAAGAAGAAAAAGGAGGAAGGTGATGAAGAGAATGTAAAAGAAGAAGATGACGTAGAAAACGACGACGACGACGACGACGACGACGACGACGACGAGGATGAAGTGGATCGATCGGACACGGAAAGTTACTTTTCTGGATCCGAGGACGATATGGACGTGGAAGATGTCGGGGGCGATGGAAGCGCGCGCGATCCAAACGCGCCGAAACCGGAAATGGTTACTCCGAAGCTTCGCAAAGCGTTGACAAAGCAAGGGTACAAGATTCTCGGGACGCACTCGGGTGTGAAGTTGTGCAGATGGACGAAAGCAATGTTGAGAGGTCGAGGCGGGTGTTATAAGCACGCGTTTTATGGGATCGAATCGCACCGGTGCATGGAAACTACGCCGTCGTTGGCGTGCGCGAATAAATGCGTGTTTTGTTGGCGACATCACACGAATCCGGTCGGAAAGGAATGGAAATGGGAGATGAATCCCGCAGAAGATATCGTGAACGATGCGTTAGGGCAGCATCGCAAAATGATCAACGAAATGCGCGGCGTGCCTGGCGTCACCGAGGCCAAGTTGCAAGAAGGCATGAATCCGAGACACTGCGCGTTGTCGCTCGTCGGGGAACCAATAATGTACCCGGAAATCGGAAAATTCGTTACATTGCTCCACGAGAAGCGCATATCGACATTTTTAGTCACCAACGCGCAGTTTCCGAAAGCCATCGAAGATTTACCGCCAATCACGCAGCTGTACGTCTCCGTAGACGCGGCGACGCCGGAGACGTTGAAGGCGATCGATCGTCCGTTACATAGCGATTATTGGGATAGATTCGTAGGTTCTTTGAGTAGCCTAAAAACAAAACCGCAAAGAACGGTGTACAGATTAACTTTAGTCGCCGGTTGGAACTTAGCCGAAGCCGAAGAATACGCGAAACTGGTGAAACTCGGCGAACCGGATTTCATAGAGATTAAAGGCGTAACGTATTGCGGCTCGAGCGATAAGAGCGCGAGCGCGTTGACGATGAAGAACGTTCCGTATCACGAGGACGTGGTGAAATTCTCCCAAGAAATTTGTCGATTGACAAATATAGAGCAGGAAGAAAAAGGTGCTTCCTCGTACGAGCTCGCTTGCGAACACAGTCACTCGTGTTGCGTCTTGCTCGCGAGATCGAAAGATTATAAAATCGACGGAGAATGGCACACTTGGATTGATTACGAAAAATTCCAAGACCTGGTCGCTAAAGGCGAGCCTTTCGAAGCGAAGGATTACATATGTAAAACTCCCGAATGGAGCGTGTTTGGTGCGAAAGAAGGCGGCTTTGACCCGAACCAAACTCGCGTGAGAAAAATTAGAAACCATCCCGCGAAGAATACTTAAAATTGGATACATGAATCGGTTGTTATGATGTTAGCTAATACAACAACAAAAACTAAATGAATGTGCTTTTTGCACTTAGTTAGGTATATACTACTATCGTTGACTCTCTTGAATCAAAGCGCGATGTTTTTCTACATTCAGTTCCAGCTGCGTCAATAAAGGCTCAACGGCGTTGGGCACGATTTCCCTCAACAGTCCGTACAAAGGCTTCACGGTTTCCTCGGCAAACTTAATCGCCTGCCTCGAAGACGTGATATCCGTTCGTAAAGCCCTGTCCACGTGCGCACCGGTTAATTTTTCGAATCCCAACGACTTCTCCACGTCGCCTTGTTTACAAAACTCTTCCGTGATCAACTCTGCCCATTTCTTGGCGACCGGCCAAGGCCGGCATCCGTTCAACACGTCCGCGCAGTGCAAAACGTACCCCAAGGCGACGTGCACGTCCTCTTTTTTCGCCCACTCTTTGATAGCTTTTTTACCTCTATTTCTCTCCAATGCCTCTCGAAAATCCTCTATTAACGTCTCGTGTTTGTTCATATCGGTATACAATATCGCCGTCTTCAAAATCTCGTACACGGTTTCCTTCATTGTTTTTTTACTTCCGTCGTCGTCCTCTTCGCTCCTATTCTTCTCGTCGCTTCTTCTATTACTACTCCTATCGTCGTCGTCGTTACGAAACACCCCGCACTTCTCAAACGCCTCGATCGCGAATTCCACGTGTCCATTCTCGTTCACCGCTTCGTTGTTCCATCTCTTCGCCTTCTCGCTCTTCGTCTCGACTAAGAACAGATTCGACTTCCCCGGGTGGCCGCAGTCGTGCGCCACCGCCGTGCATATCAACGCAAAGACTTCCACGTCGTCCAACTCTTTTCTCAAACCGTTCCCTAACATGTACCCGACGCTTTGCGTGACGTCCGTCGCGTGCGCGCGGTTGTGATAGTCGATCGAGTCTTGGTAACTCGACTCGATGTGTGAAACCCATCGTTCCACTTTGTGAGCGAAGTTCGTCTTCTTCTTTCGTTTACGCCTTCCGTGTCGTTGCACATCGACGAACACATCTGGAAGGAACTTCTCGAACACGTGCATGGATATTTTTACCAGAGGATTTTTAGAAACGCTCCTCGTAAACTCGAACGCGTCGAAGAGATGACCTTCAGACAGCAGCGCTCTCTCGTCGTCGTTTTCCTCCGACGAAATCGTAGTTTCCTCTTCCTCCTCTGCCGATGATGCCGACGACGATGATGATGCCCGTGTTGGGGCTTCTTTCATTTCTCCCTAAACGCTCTCTCTCGACAGAACAATTCTCTTCTTTTTTCCTCCAAAAAAAAACTACCACTGCCAGACGATCATAGTGTTAGTATTCGTGTTATCCTTCTAAATCCTCCTCCGCTCGTCTCTGTCGTCTTCTCAGTGTCAGTGTTGTTATAAACCCAGGCGTGAACCTACATTATAAAAACCCTAAATAATAAGAGATCTTTTTCTTGGGAAAAAAGGATAAAATCTCTTCCGATATCTCTACACACAAGCTTAGCTTTAAAGACTGTTGCTTTGGACTGTTGCTTTATTAGTAGTAGTATTTAGAAGAACAGCACTAAGAAGAAGAAGCGTTATTATTACGTTGTTTTTATATAAAGATGATGGCCAGCGCGATGATGAACGTTTCGTCGTTTACTACGTCGTCGAATACGATGAATAATGTGTTGGGGAGATCATCACGAAGAGTAGCATCATCATCATCATCATCATCGTCGTCGTGTTTGAGTTTAAGAAGTTCTCGTAACAACAAGGTGAAAAAAAGTAGCACACACATAAAAGCGGCGATGCTTGAAGAGGAAGTCGCTTTGGACGAAGCCCCGTTGACGCTTTTGCGACCGGGCGGGGAAGGCGACGCGAACGAAATGCGCGCGAAATTCGAGAAGATGGTTCGACAGGCGCAGAACGATATTTGCAAAGCGGTGGAGGAATTAGACGGGGGGAAGTTTCACGAGGACGCGTGGGAAAGACCGGGCGGGGGTGGAGGCATCTCTCGAGTGTTGCAAGGCGGCAAGGTTTTTGAAAAAGCCGGGATTAACGTGTCCGTGGTGTACGGGCAAATGCCGCCGGAGGCGTACAGAGCGGCGACGGGAGGGCAAGGCGCCGGGTCGGAGACGATTCCGTTTTTTGCAGCCGGGATTTCCTCGGTGATGCACCCAATCAACCCGATGGCACCGACCGTGCACTTTAACTATCGTTACTTTGAAACTGATTCGCCGAGAGATGACCCGGGGGCGCCGAGAGCTTGGTGGTTTGGCGGCGGCACGGATTTGACGCCGAGTTACATTTTTCACGAAGACGTCGCGCACTTTCACGGGACGTTGAAAGGCGCGTGCGATAAGCACGATCCGGAATATTACCCGAGATTCAAGCAATGGGCGGACGATTACTTCATGATCAAGCACAGAGGCGAACGCAGAGGCGTTGGTGGCGTCTTTTTCGACGACATGAACGACCGACCGAAGGAGGAGTTGTTGGCGTTTGCCACGGACATGGCGCAAGCCGTCGTCCCGGCGTACATCCCGTTGGTCGCCAAACACAAAGATGATTCGTTCACGCAAGAAGAAAAAGAGTGGCAGCAAATGAGAAGAGGCCGATACGTCGAGTTCAACTTGGTGTACGACCGCGGGACCACCTTTGGCTTGAAAACCGGCGGCAGAATCGAGTCCATTTTGATGTCTTTGCCGCTCACCGCGAGATGGCAATACGACATGCACCCGAAGGAAGGGAGTAGAGAAGCGGACGCGTTAGATGCGTTCATGAACCCGAGAACGTGGTTGGCGTAATCATCATCATCGCGAGAGATGAAGAGACGAAAAGAAGAAGATCAAAAAGCACACGCAAAAGCGATACATAAAAAACGAAGAATACGAGATTAAAAAAGTGTTGGAGCGAGAAGAGGGCCGAGAGTAATAAAAAGAGTGAGAGTGAGAGTGAGAGAGAGAGAGAGAGAAGCACAAAACTTTTTGTAACTTTGTAACGCCGAAGAAAAGAAGCGCCACCACGCGTTTAATAAAACGTAACAACACGTAAGAATCACGCGCAGCAGTAACCGAGAGCTCGGTTAAGGGACCAAAAAAATCGCCCAATTAAATCCTACTAAAAAGGAAGCAAAAAAGAAGGAAAAGTTTTGGGAAAAAACGCTTCACACTCAACAAACACATCCCTTTGTTTGCACTCACACGCGTAGTAGACACTCCCTTTCGAAACGGCATTCACCGCAGACGACGACGACCAAGAGAAGAGGTGTCTTCTGCTTCCGTTGTTCTTGTTGGTCTGTTCGTTAGAGCGCGTTTTTTTTAAGGAAAGAAGAAGCCTTATTGAGAGAGGGAAAGAACGCGAGAGCGCACATTTCCACATTCACAAACAGAGAGAGTTAAAGAGAGAACAACAGAGAGAGATCAACAAAGAACAACAAAATGTCCTCCGAGAAAGGCTTAGTCGTCACCCCGACCGAACAGCTTCCGTTTAAGTGTGCGTCTTCTGTCTCTTATTCTTTTCTTAGAGATTTCCCTTGTTCCTTTGGGGGGAATTTTTATTCGTTTTTTTCCTCTCGTCATCATATCAGAGTTCTCTCTCTCTCTCGATGTCGTAAACGAGAGAGAGAGTTAAAGAGAGATGCGCGCAATTGACGGGGAAGACGCCAGCTCTTCTGTTCGTTTCCTTCTTTGTCTTCCCCTTTGAAAGAGAGAGTTAAAGAGAGAGAAATTTGAGTCTTTTTTTTCCCTTGATTGGGTTCGTTCAACGGAAACTTTTGTTCTTTCTTTGGTCAAACAACACTCGAAAAAGCTTTACTGACATTTTTTCTACGTATTATATTTACAGTTGAACTGAAGAAACAAATCGCGACGGACTTGACAGTGCACAACCCGACATCCTCTGACCAAGCGTTCAAAGTGAAAACGACCGCGCCGAAGAAGTACTGCGTGAAACCGAACACCGGCATCGTCCCCGCGGGCGCGACGACGGTGGTGACGGTGATCATGCAAGCGCAGAGGGAAGTGCCGGCGGATTTGGAAAACTGTCGAGATAAGTTTTTGGTGCAAAATACAGTCGCGGAGAAAGGAGAAGGAGACGACGTGCCGGCTTTGTTCACGAAAGACGGGAAGAAGATTCTAGAGACGAAGTTGAAGGTTGTGTTTACCGAAGCCGGCGGGTTGCCGGCGAGCGTGCCGGAAGATAAGGAGACGGACGGAAGCGGGCCGAGTTTGAATAGGTATTTTTCGACGAAGCAGACGCCGAGCGCGGCGAGCGTTGAGAAAGGAGGTGGGAAGAGCGTCAGTTCGAGACCGAACGGGGATAAAGTGGCGAGTTTGGAGGCGCAGATGCAAGCGATGCAGAAGCGAAATAGACAGTTGCAAACGGAGTTGTCGAAATCGATGAAGCCGGGCGCGAACGGGTTTTCGTTTCTTATGGTTTTGATCGTGGCGTTGATATCGTTTTTAGTCGGGATGTATATGAGCAAGTAATCGAGAAGAGAGATTTTGGAAAGAAAAGAATGAGAGAAAGGAGAGAGAGAAAGTAAGATTAAAAGAGAGAGAAAGCCGTGCGTTTGTTCGATTTTGTTTTTCTACTTAAAATTCGAACCCGAACGAAACCACCACGAGTGAATTTAGCTTGCAGTTTATATAATAAATAAATACAAATGTGCTACAGTGGTACATGATTTTAATTAATACAGCAGAATTACGCTTACTACTGTAAGTACGTGTATACATCTTAAAGTGTACTGTATGATGAGAGTCGTTTGTTTGTTACAATTTTTCACAACTCGTTCATTAACTGAACGATACTTTGCACTTGCTCTTGCAGAGGAGGCGCCTCGCCGCGATCCGCAAATCCATCTTCTAATTCGTAATCGTCCTCGTCGATGCTGTCCATGCTATCGGAGCTTTTATTACTGCTATTGTCTTGACTAATGTTGTTATAATTATCTATGTACGCGTTGCCAGTGGCGGCAACGGGTGTGCCACTTGTCACCGCGCCGTTGCTGCTGCTATTTGTTGTTGATACATCCGTTCCTCCAGAGGAAGCGGCATTGTTGGTTGAGAAGTTCTCGTTGGGGTTATACATCGGTGGGGAGGAGGATAACGATCCGTTATCGTTGGTCGAGTTCGTCGTGAAGAAACTTGAACTGTCTCGTTCGCCACCGGCGGCACCGCCAGGTCGTCCGATGGTCCCCGCAGACGAGGAAGAAGAAGAAGAAGAAGAAGAGGACGAGGATGATCTCGACAATCTCAGATTGTCTCTCACCGTCGCCGCCTTCATGCGCTTCACAAACTCCTTAAAGCTGTCAAAGTTATACAGCTCGAACAATTCTCTGGACATTCGAAGAAACGTAAAACACGCCATCGGTGGTAACTTTTCGCCCGTCTTCCATAACTCCACGTCGTCGCCTTCCCCTCGCGCGTTTTTAATAATGCGTTCGTACGCGGACCGATCGAAACGACACAAGGCGTTCTCGCCCGCCACTCGCACGTTATACTTTGCCGCTGCGGTTCGAATTTGCCTGAGTAAACCTTCCGGCCCGCACCTTGAAAACCACGGGTGATCGCCGTCCACCATCTCTACGCACGTAAAATTCAAACGCGCATTGTATTTGGCGCAAATCTTTACGATCGGTTCGTACCCGTCGCGTTCGGGGACGAAATCGCCCGATCGAGTGTTGAAATACCCGGCAGTTAACTCAGCCGCGTGCGAACGGGAGTTGTACCACCAGTGCACGCCAGCGCATTTGATGGCTACGTCAACGCCAGTTTTCTCGTAATCGAACACTTCTCGCGTAGTTTGTAGCGTCTTGTCGCCGTGTTTAACGAGCTCTTTCGCGTACCAATCGAGAAAGAATTGACCGTATTCGCTGTCCCAACTCCCTCGATCGGCCCGAAAGAAACCAGTTTCTTGCGGTAAGTTGTTGTATCCGCCGCAATCGTGCGGACCAGATCCGCCCCATTCGATGCGTCCAACCTCGGCGGCGTGCCTAGCCAACGCGCCCAACGCTCGTTGATCGTAACACTGAAATTCGCCAATCCCCGGGAAACGCCACTGGGAGCTGTTCGGTGAACGTTTATTTTCTGGATACGACGGGTATCGCAACTCTCCACACGGTCCACATCCAACCGCAATTTCCGAGATGGTCGATTGCAATAAATTTTCAAACATATCTCTAAACGACACCATGAAATCTCGATAACACTCTCTCGGCGTCCTTCCTGCGACTGTTCTCGCATTGTCCGCCCACAACGAAATACACTCGGGATTTCTGTACCCGTACTGGTCCGTGAAGAACAAATCTGGATCTTGAATCCCAGACTCTAAGACCCAATCCGGTAACTTGATCTCGTACACGTCGCCGACGTTTGCGCCGCACGCGTGGAAACTCATCACCGCTTGGACTTTCAAACCTAACTTTTCGCATATTTGGAACAGTTCGTAGTACGGGGTCCAATCGTAATTCCTCGGGCGTTTCCTTTCGACTATGCCCCACCAAACGTCCACCATGACGCCATCTACGCCTACTCTCGCCAACGCGTCCAACGCGACTTCTAAAACTTCCTTGTTCTCCAGAACGCCGTCTCTCGAGACGACGTCCAAAGGGAGCATCACGTAAAAAGGAATCGCGTCTCGAGCCCAGGATAAATCTCGTTTCTTCCATTTACGAGTGTACCCAGAAGTCGTCGCAGGGGGGTGTATCGCCGTCGTCGTCGTCGTCGTCGTTTCTATTTCCGTCGCGTTCGCATCCGCCCTCGACGGTTCTCCCGACCATCTCGGCTGATCGTCCGACAACGCGTCATCGTTTTTTTCCGAATCCTCCTCCTTCGTTATTGCGAGGACCTTTGCTCTTGCGCCTCTTCTTCGCAAAGTCGTCGTCGATGTTCCAAAAACATCCGCCTTTAGTAAAGCGCGATGATCATCGTCATCATCATCACCCTTCGTAATCTTCTTCCTATTCTTCTTCGGATGAAAAGAAGAGGAAGACAAAGAAGAAGAAGAGGGAGAACAAAAGAAGCGACTCCTCCTCCGACGCTCTTTATCGCCACTCTTTCGAGAAAGAGCAGGAGGAGACAAAGGCGAAGATGACGATGATGGGAAGGCACGAGACCATGAAAACCGCTCCATCATCATCCTAATTTCCTCGTCGTTTACGTCGTGATTTCACAGTACACGGTGTCTCTCACTCTCTCTCTCTCTTTAATAGTACGCGTGACGGCTTTTACGCGCACGCAGACGCGCGCTGTTCGGGTGTAAATATGTGTGTATGTGTGTGTATATGTGTGTATCGTAAAACGTCCTTTTTAATTGTCGAAATTGAAAATCGAGTCAAGAGGGAATTCAAGATTTCATTTATTTAGGGTCTCAAACAACCTAAGCCAAAAGCAGACTTCAACACCCTCTTCTCCCCCTTCAAATCATTCATCTTCGTCAGAGAGACCTTTCGGTTTGCCGCTGCGGTCTGCCGCAAAAAGCGGCAAAAAGAGAGAAAGAGAGAAACGGACTACTAGAACGCTTCTCTGCCGTAGTATTCCTCCCTCCTTTCCTTCCCCCTACCTTGTTTTATTATAGTGTGTTGAATTGTGTGATTGCATTTTGGGGGGACCTTGTGGACTTCAAAACCACCTTAAAATTGCTTCTCGTTAAATATTGAGTAAAAAACAACATCAGATGTTCGTGGAAGCGTCGATCGTGGTCGGGGCAATCTTGTGCGCCAAAGCTGGGGCGGTGACGTACGCGTACGTGTACCATCGGGAGAGCTTCGACCGGCAATGCGCGAACTGCGAAAGGGCCACGAGTGGGTTTGATGGTGGTGATGAAAAGGAGACTGGAAAGGAGACCGGCGACGACGAAAGAGGGACGAGCGAGGAACCGTCGGCGCCGAAGCGGATGAAAGACGTAAAGAAAGGACGGAGTTTTAAGAAAATGTTTAGCAGCAAAAAGAAGAAAGGTGGTTTTAGAGGTCTCGATGATGATGACGACGCGAAGAAGTCGTAGTTTTATGAGTTTGAATTTTTGCGTTGCTTTTGTTTTGTTTTAAAGATATCATTTATTATGTATTGCTGCTTATAATGTGCGCGTGTGATTGACGACGACAGAATGTTCGCGTCTTCGTTCTTATGCGCGTGTCGTCGCGTGCTTCTTCTTCTTCTTCTTCTTCTTTGCCTTTTCTACTACTTAATCGTCTGCGGGCATTTCTAGACCAATCTTTAAGATTTCCAAAACAAGTCGTCGTCTGAGATTGACCATGTCTCTTTGGTGGAACGTAAACGCGTTGTTCTTCAAATCTTCGTCCGTGAAACTGGCAATGTTACGAGCGTAATTGAGCATGAACATGCCACAGTCGCTCCCGTTCATTTGCCGGGGGATTTCGGACGGGTACTCTTCTCTCCATTCGCTGATATCCCAATTTTCATTCAACTTGTTCTTCGCTTCGTCGATGACCCATTTGATGAGGTTTCGAACAACCTCTCGGTCCTTCCCCAGTAATGAATCGTAATAGGAAACAACTTTGCGCTTCAAATCAACCACGGCTAAGACCCAGTGAACACCTTGGTGCACCGGTACGATAACTTTTTCGCACTTGATTGGCAAATAGCCCAACTTTTTTTCCGTCGACCATCGACGAACTTTGTTGTAATCGTACTCGCCGTCGTCTTGGAACAGTTTGTTCAAGAAAAACGTGTTAAAGAAATGGCATCGAGGATGACCTTTTGGTCCACACCGTTCTCGTTCGCGACGACCGAGGATACCGAGCGTAAAATTAACGCACTCGTCGTTCAACCACGTGACAGGTGCCAAGGTGTGAATATCTTTACCTTTTAACGGCATGACGCCTTGCCCAGGTAAGCGCGCGCAAGCGTGGTTGACCAGTTCACCAGAGTCGTACGCGTTCTCGATTCTTTCATCCTCTTCCGGCGTAGGAAGTTGGTCGAAAACGTCCACCTCTTTCGCTTTCTTTTTCTCCACGATCGCTTCTTTTGCCGCCTCTTCTTCCGCTTTTTCCCGATCCTCGGTCGCTTTCACGCATAACTCTTCTTTCTTCTTCTGTTCCAAGCGAAGCGCTTCTAACTGCGAGCGCAGAGGATCTTTTTCCTCTTCTGCCGCCGCCGCCGCGAAAGTCATCGTCGCGCGTTTCGCCGCTCGCGCGGAAGCTTCTAATTTCAACTCCGTCGGAGATAACGGCGAGATGTTAAACTTGGTATGCGTGCCGCCCATTTTCGTTACGGTCGTAGTTGTTTTCGGCGTCGTTACCATCGTCTTACCAGTATCATCCTTTTCATCTAATTCCTCTACTAAGTTTCGTTGCGTTTCGTTCTCGTTCTTTTCGTTCTTTTTGTCGTCGTCGTCGTTTTCGTACGCCTCCGAGGCAAATTTTGCGACTTGCGCTTTGTATTGACTCAACTGCTCGCCTTCTGGAGCGCTCTCGACGAGCTCTCGCGCCGTGCGTCCGATGAGATCTATGTGTTTTTTTCGTCTGCTGAACCTTTTCAAGCCTACGTCGGCGCTGTGCGCTTTGTTTATTTCATCCTTGATACCACCGCTACTGCGACCAGAGCTCGCGCCGACACCCATTTTCGGCGTCGCACTTTTTGTTCTTCGTAAATCTCCAAAGTCTGGAGCCGCTGGAGTAAAATTAGTCGCCGAGATATTCTCGTTCCGATGGGAAGACGAAGGAGGATTGTCGCTCGTCAGATCAATCACCTCCGCAGGTACTTCTTCTTCTTCTTCTTCTTCTTCTTCTTCTTCTTCGGCGTCTCCCGCCTCTCCGGTCAAATCGATCACGCCGCCACGACTTCCTTCCTCCTTCTCTATTCGTCTTCTTCGTTCAATCTCCCTCAACTCTTCTCTCGTCGCCGACGCTTGCTTCACTAAATCCAACGGCGTGTGCCTCGAAGAGATCGATCTTTGCTTTTCAAACAACCTCTCCTCTCGATCAAACGTCAACGCCGGCTTCCCAAACCCGGGACTACTCGACGTCGCGTACGCCGCTCGACTCGCTTTCGCCGCTCTCGCAAACGTATCGAACGAATTCTCCTCGTTGCTACGAAATCTGAACTCCTCCCGCTCTTCTTCTTCTTCTCTCGAAGAGTAAGAATACTTCCCGGATGAACCGTAATACCGCGGGGTTGACGCCAACGCTCGTCTCCGCTTCTTCTCCTCTTCCGCCACGAACACTTTCCTCCCTACGATCGGTGTCGTCAAGATATCGTTCAACGCGTCCTCCTCCCTCAAATGTCCCGCAGTATAATAACCGTCACTTTTGTTCTCGTTCGACGAATATATGTTCCGGAGTTGCGATTCGCTCAGGACTGGTTTTTGAACGTATTCGTTCTTCTCCTCTTCTTCCTCTTTGTCTTCTTCTTCAAACGACGACGATTTCAAACGCGGGAGCACGACTGGCTGAAGCGTTTTAGGCGACGCGTATTGGACGAAGTGACTCGGTTGTTGTTGTTCTTGTTGTTCTTGTTGTCGTCTTAATCGTACTCGTCGTCGTCGTTCTTCTTCTTCTTCTTTTGCTTCGTGTAACGGCGACGGCTTCGACGGCAAATCTGATTCTTTCTTTCGTTTCTTCTTCTCTTTCTTCGTAGTGCGCAAGACGGACAGAATGCGCTTGCGGAAATCCACGCCGCCCATGTGACACTACCAGAGAGAGAGAGAAGGTACGCGGCGATTTATGGCCGTGATGATCGAAAAAGAAAAGCAAGCGCGAAAAATGAGGAATTAAGTTTGGAATTGAGAGAAGGGAACCAAACAAGCCAAGGAGCGAAGTAGGCGAGGAGCGAGCAGTCGAACGGAGAGAAGATGTACGGACAACACGTAATAAATAAGCGTAGTAGTAGTGCATAATACATTTCGAATCAAAACGCAAAAATCATAACAACAGCCGACTCTCTAAAATCTTCGCGAACGCCTGCGCGCCTTCGATGTCGCCGCCTTCGTTTTTGCGTATGATTTGAACGATGTCTTTGACGTACGCATTCATCTTGTCGTCGTTTCTTTTTTTACCTCCTCGAAAGGTTTCCAAGGTTTGCACGGCGGTGGACGGCGGGGATATTTTGGCCAAGAGTTTCGCGATCCAGATAATTTTGGATGGTGGTTTAGACTCCGGGTTTTTGGATTCCGTGCCTGGACGGGAGCCTTGCTGCAAGACGGCTCTTTTGACGATGGAGGTGCGCGGGATGCGAGAGATGTTGCTGTAGATTTCCACCGCGCGAGATTCGTTCACAGAAGAGGCGACTTCGAGGATTTCGACGCCGGCGTACATAGCTTTTCGCGAAGAGTACGCGAGGAAGAACTGTTTCCTCGGTTCTGAAGAAGGCTCAGAAGTGGACGGTTCGCTCAATTCGACCGTTTGTCGTCCCGGCTCGCAATTTTCGAGAAGTTTGCACGCGATGGCGTTGTCTTGGATGTTGACTAGAGCGGCGCCGGAGATGGATTTAGGCAAAGTCATGAAGATCTCCTCCGCGAGGTCCGGACCGCGGCGACCACCGTTGGTGTATAAAGTGGAAACCGCGTTGGCGACTGTTTTCGCGTCGTATTTGCTGTCGACGAGATGTTGTGCGATTGCAACCGCATCTCGAGAATCGAGGATGGATTGCGGTACCTCTTTCGCGGCGGCGGCGGCGGCCACGACCGGTTTCTTTTCTGCTACTGCTTTTTCTTCTTTCTTCTTCGGTCGTTCGACTTCTTCTTGTTGTTTCGGTATAGTCATCGTCGATGATGATGATGATGATGATGATGATGATGATGACGATTGATCGACAAACTTGAGAAACTTTTTATAGTTCTCGTTCCAAAGAGCATCCGTTTTCATCTTGGCGATGGATCCAGAGGCGCGAATAGGAGCCGAGGGATTCGCCGCGACGAAACCACACGTAGATTTATTCACCGCCGTTTCCTCTTTCTTCGAAGTAACGGCCGCGGAAGCAGTCGTCGTCGCGATTGGTTTGGGAGCGATAGCAGGAGCAGTGGCAGCGGCAGCGGCAGCGGCGGCAGCTTCTTTCTTGCCGTTCACCGCCTCTCGTTCTTCTTGCATTCTCTTCTCCATTCGCACGCGTTCGTCCTCCAATTCTTTCAAACGTTTTTCCTCGGCTTCTGCTCGTCGTTTTTCTCTCAACTCGGACAAGACGCGCATTTTCTCTTTCTGCTCCTCCGCTCTCTTTTTGCTCATCTCGAGAAATTGTGCTCTCTTCGCTTTCGCCGCCGCGATGCGTTCCTCTCGAAGTTTCTCAAGTTTCTTCGCTTTTTCTCTCGCCTCCACCGCCTTGACATCCTGTACTTTCTTCACTCTCTCCAACTCCGCAAAATATTCGCTCTTTTCTACCGCTTTGCGCGTTTCAAAGTCTCTCTTGTACTCTTCGCTCTCGCGTCTCTTGCGAAGGTTTTCCGCCGCGACGTACAACGCCCCGTCCGCTTCCATCACGTCCGCCATATCCTCCTCTCTGCTCAAATCGCTCTTCTCTAAGGACTCTAAATATAACGCGAGAAATATAGCCGCCGCATTTGCATCTTTCTGCGCGAACGATGTCGCAAACGCTGATCTTCGAGTGTTTTCACTTCGTCTCGTGCTCGCTTCGTTCGATTTCATCTCTTCCAACTTTTGCACGTCCGCGAAATGGTCTCGGTCCCACTTCACTCTTCGTTCCTCCTCGTTCTTCCGTTGACTTCTCAGCGACTTCGTGAACTCTACGCGCCTCGCTTCTTCCTCTGTGCGCATTTGCACTTCCTCTTTCTTCGCGATAATCGACACCGCTTCGCACTCGCTCGATAACGTGGCGTCAAAGTTCTCTCGTCTCGATTGCACCTCGTAATCTTTAATCGCAAACTCATCCAAAAAGACCGATAATTCTTTTTGAACAAAGTCTCTTCTTTCGCCTTCCTCGTCTTTGACTTTCTCCACCGCGACTAACGCTTCGTTTAGAGTAACCTCGACGCGTTTAATGTCCGCGTCTTCGATCAACTGCAATCGCGCCTCGTCCATCAACATCTTTTCGTGCTGCTCCGTATCCATTCTCAACTTGTACTCGAACCGTTTCTTCTCCAACTCCTGATTATCCTCGTCATTACCACCTTTTCCTCCTTTCAACGCTTTATTGACGCGATTCTCTTCCGCCTCGCGATTTCGTTGCATCTCTTTCACGCGTTTCCTCGCCTCCTTGGCGCATTGCTTCCTCCTCTTCACTACCGCCGATTTCTGCGTCTCCAACTCGCTCTCCAAATCCTTCACCGCCTGCCTCGCCACCATCAACGCATCCTTCGCGTACGCCGCGATATCCTCGTCGTTCTTCTCCAACCGTTCGATCCTCTCTCTCAAAAAAACCAACATCTCCTCCTCCTCCTCGCGCGTCTCGCGCTCGATTTTTTCCAAGCGCTTCCTCTCCTTTTCAAACACACCTGCCAACGCTCGATCCGCGGCGACGCGTCTCGCCTCCTCCTCCTTACGTTTCCTCGTCTCTTCCTCTTGCATTTCGAGTTCGATCGAGTCTTCTTTTCTCCTACATTCCGTTTCCGTTTTGTTCGCTTTTTTCAACCGCTCTCGGAACGTTTTGATCTCTTTTTTCATCTTCACCCTCCGCGCGTCCTCGGCGGTTCTCGTTCGTCGCTCGGTGATGGCGGAGTTATTTAATTCCTCGTTCGAGGAGATATTGTTTTCGTTCCAGGATAAAAGCAGATCGGTGTTGGTTTTCGTCTCCGACGACGCGTTCGCGACGACACTCCTCCTGATTCTCATCAAAGATGATGATTTTGATGAATTCAAATTCGTCCGTGGAATGAACATCTTTTCGCGCTGCTTTGCGGCAACGACAACGCGCGGGTTGTTGATCATCGACGGCGACGAGGAGGAGATCATGTTGATGATGATGTGTCAGCTCTCCTCTGGAGTAGTATTCCAAAAGTCGTTCTCGTGCTCTCGTCGTCTCGTCTTTCTCGGGTTCCCTCGCAACGTATTTTGTGTGGAGATTAAATACCTTTTCTTTTTCTTTTGGCGATTTCGAATAAAACTCCCACTTCCTCTGTCGTCTGATCGTCAAAACGTGTCTGTCGTTTTCGTTCTCTCGTTCGTTCGTTTTCTCAGAAGAGGTTGTTTGGACAAAACACACGAAGCAAAAAACTCCAGAGAGAGAGAGAGAGAGAGAGAGAGCGCGAAGAAGAAAAGCAGACCAAGACAGAGAGACAGAAAGAAAGACAGAAAGACACAGAAAGACACGGAATAGATTTTAGGAAGAGAAGATGGTATCATTCGCGACGACGAGGATTCAGACGACGAGAAGATTTCATCATCAACCCCCGGGAAAATCGTCTCCTTCTGCAAAGAAGAAATGGAGCACAAGAAGGAAAAATAATAACAACGTGCGAATGATGGCGGCTCCGGGCACGGACGGAAAAACCCCGTACGTGGCAAAAAACACGTTCACGGTCCCGCGAGACGAAAGCGGAGTGAAACTGGAGGAAATTAAGAGACGCTTTTTGGACGAGATGCGATTTCGCGAGGAGAAGATGAAAACGATGCCCGATTACGTCTCGTCTCAGTTGACGGAAATTGGGGCGAACACGTACGAGTTTTCGCAGGAGTGGAAAACGAAAGAAGGGTTCGAGAGGTGGATGAACACTCCGGAGAGAAGACGATCGCACTTTCCAGTCGGGGTGTATCAGTATTTGCCGAAGGATAAGTGGTCGGTGCCGGAGAATTTTGCGCCGGTGATTAAGGTGAAGGACCCGCCGAAACCGCCGAAGTAGAGTCAGTCGACTTTGTTTGGCGCGGAGTAAAACGACGCGGATTTGAGAGATTGAAAGCGAAAGTACTTTGTTGTAATCGAGAGAAAGAAGAAGAAATTATCATTATTATTATTATTATTATTATTATTATCGATAGTATTACAGCTGCTACTTTCGTTTTACGCTCCAACGCGTCCTCGGATGATATCGAGCCATACTTGCGTTCCCCACGCGGGGATATCATCATCGGTCGTCGCGCGTTGTTGTTGTTGTTGTTGTTGTTGTTGTTGTTCTCGTTGTATTTGCGGAGGTGGTGCGGCGAGAGAAGGTGAAGCAGACTGCGCCGCCGCGGATTCGCCCGCGACTGCACCCGCTTGCACTTTCTTTTGTTGGTTCAATTCCTTCTCTCTCATCGAGAGATACTCCGCTCGATCGTACGGGTCCATCTGGTCCAAAGCCGCTTGCGATAAGCCTCCGTCTTCTCCCATCATCCCGCCGCCGGTGAATATCTGCCACGTGGCATAGCAAATCAACAACGTCGGCACGAAAAAACCAAACGTGGCTACCGCTAAAACGTATTTGACGAATTCGTCTTTCGATAACATCCCCGTGCTTTCGTCGCCCATAGCTTTGGTGAACGATTGGTACTCCAACTCAACAACCGTGTCTAAAAACCACGACCATTCGCCAACATCTGGAGGCGATAATGCGTTATAAAACATTGTCGCCGCGATATCTTCCGCCATTCTTTTCGCCTCCAAATCGTCGTAAAAATCCGCCTCTTCATCGCCAGCCCACGAGTTGTTATTATTGTTGTTGTTGTTGTCGTTGTCGTTGCCACTCGCGCCGTCTTCCGTTTTCGAGGAGGACGAAGACGACACCGCGTTGTACCCTAACTTTTGCAAAGACTCCGCGCGTTCCGGTGACATTTTGCTACTGCTACTACTACTACTACCCTTCTGATTTCTATTATTGCTCCATCTATTATTTCTACTCTTCTTCGGCTTAAACTCCTCCGTTCCGTTATCGGCGAACCTCCAATCGACTTTGTCCTCCCTCCTCACAATCTCGCCTTTCCCGTTCACTTTATACGTCGTCACTCCGTAAATATACACCGACCCGAACGGATCGTCCTCTTTCTCCTTCTCCAATTCCTCTTCCGTCGCTAAGAAAACTGCCCTATCCATCTTCTTCTTCAAACTCACGATGCTATCCGACGGTTTCGCTTTTTCCAGAAGCGTGTTCGTAAACTTTCTCTTCTTCGCGCTTTCCGGTTTCCACGTCGCTTTCCACTGAAGCAGTAAACTCCCGGGTTCGACCGACGCGCTTCTCAACGTCTCGAACTGAAACTCAAACCTCGATTTCTTCTTATTCTCGTCGTCGCTCGCGGACCAGTGTTTCATTAAACTCGCGACTTCCTTCTTCCCTCTCACCGCGTACACGTCGTTTTCGTACTCGCAATCTTTCGCCAAAGGAACACCAACTGAAACTCCTTCTTCCGACGCGTCCACGAATGGTAATCCCGATCGAAACCTTCTGTCGAGTTCATTCGTCGCTCGTATCATTCTCTGTAACGAATCGTCCACGCCAACCGTGGTCCCTCCGGTCAGTTCGTCGATTGAATTCGCGCGGATGATTCTTTTTCTCGCAAAAGTTTTCCTCCTTCGTCTTCCATTATTAGTAGTAGTTTTAGTCGTACTCATAGGTTTCGAGAAAGATAAAAACGAGAACGAAGACAAAGATTTCATCTTTCGTATTATTCTCTCTTTATTCTTCTCCTTCTTCTTCTTCTTCTTCGATCTCTCTCTCTCTCTCTGAACTCTCTCCGAGCGAGTAGTCGTAGTTTTTCTGTTGTTTGCGTTCGTTTGGATCTCTCGTTTTGAACTTAAAACCCTAAATGAATGTCAAAAGCCCTTCTTTCTTTCAGGGCTTTCCCTTGTGGCTTCATCATCATCATCATCATCATATATAGAGCACGCGTAATAAATAAATATTAAAGATGGTGCAAATGTCACAAAAAGAACAAGACATCCAGATGATGTTGGCGGCTGGATGCCACTTGGGGACCAAGAACGTCAACTTTCAAATGGAAAGATATGGTAAGATTTAACGACGATGCATTTCATGATACGAAAAGAGAGATTTCTTTCGTTTTTCTTTTCCTCTCATCTTGGGCTTTTTCTTTCGCGCGATTTTGAGGAAAAAAATGATAACGAGAATACCCACGACGACGCGAAGGTGGAAAGCGAGCGTAAACGCTCGCAATGCGACGCGTTCGTATTCCTGCGCGCGGATACTATGCGATGATGACAGTTTTGTGTTGGTATCTTCTCTCTTTTATCGTCGTCATCATCATCGGTCTTGTTCTTTCTTTAGTCTTGTATTATAACATCTCTCTCGTCTCTCTCTCTCTCACTTTTTTTAATATTTACAGTGTACAAGCGCAGAAACGACGGCATTCACGTCATCAACCTCGGGAAAACGTGGGACAAGCTCATGATGGCTGCACGCATCATCGTCGCCACGGAAAACCCAGCGGACGTCATCTGTCAATCTGCCAGACCGTACGGTCAAAGAGCGGTTTTGAAGTTTGCGCAATACACGGGCGCGAAAGCCATCGCGGGGAGACACATGCCGGGGACGTATACGAACCAGATTGACTCTGAGTTTAGAGAGCCGAGAGTGGTCATCATGACGGACACGAGAACGGATTCGCAGCCGATTTCTGAGACCGCGTACGTGAACTTACCGGTCATTGCGTTTTGCGACACGGACTCTCCGTTGCAATACGTGGACGTCGCGATTCCGGCGAACAACAAGGCGAAGCATTCCATCGGTTGCTTGTATTACTTGTTGGCGAGAATGGTTTTGCAAATGCGCGGTTCCGTGAGCTTACAAAACCCGTGGGACGTCATGGTGGATTTGTTCTTCTACAGAGACCCGGAGGAGTTGGAAGCGAAGGAAGAGGAGCAAGAAGCGGCGAAAGCAGCAGCCGCGGCGACTGGTACGGAAGGGGCTGGGTACGACGCCAGCGCCGGTTACGCGCAAGACTCGTGGGACGAGCAACAAGGCGGCCAAGGCGGGCAATACGCGCCGGTGAGTGGCAACTGGGACCAAGCGCCGGCTCCGACTGGATGGGATCAGCAACAAGGCGGCGACTTTGGCGCTGGGTATGCGCCGAGTGGCTATTAAATTCTTCTTCTTTTCTTGAGGAGGATATTCTACCGACTTTTAAGATGGGTCGATTACGCTGGAGACGTCTGTCTAATGGGAATAGATCACTTAGAATATAGAGACAGGGCACCATCTTTAATCATCAATATATAACTACTTTACACGTTGTATTGAATCTCTTTCAAGAGTAAATATAAAATTACACGCGCTCTTTGTTCTAGTATTATCTATTTTAGCTTTATGCGTATCTATCATCAGCAGCCGCTTTGAAACTTTCTATTTTAATACAACGACGACGCGTATCCGCTCCCGCCGCCGCCGCCGCTATAATGACCACTGTTCGCATTCCTACAACTCTTCACCGCAATCATCACCCTCTCCTCGAATAACTCCGCCTGTATCGGCTGTTCTAACTCGTAAAACGGATTCTTCATCGCGAAATCCGCGTACACGTCGTACACTCGTCTCAACAGTCGTTCCACGCCAATCGCTTTCTTCCCGCTGCAGACCATAAATTTAATCCCTGTTTTCGTTTCAAAACAGTGCAAATCAAACGTGCTCGTTTCCAAAAGCTCGATTCCCGAACTTCTTTTCACCGGGGCGACGGAATTCGTTCGAGATATCGCGTGCAACGAGTGCCATATGGACGCTAAGCGCAACGTGTCGTTGATGTCCAATGATGTGTTTTTGTCAATCTCGGAGGAGTAGTTTTTGTAAAAGATTAAACCGCCGGATTTGTTGACGATCCAGACCGAAAAGACCGGAGAAGAAGAAGAAGAAACGAAGTGCGAAGAGCGACCGTCTGAGTTGAAATCGCCTCTCTCGTCGCCGCCTTGGCTTCCGTCGTCAAAGCGCGTTCCACGCATTGTTTTATGGCGGGCGAATGCAAAAAAAGAGACTTTTCACATGATAATTTAGGGTTCTAAACCCTAAGTGTGGGCTCAGAAGCACTTTTGGCGGCTTTCCCGTTCGTCTCCGTCCGCTTAAGAAATCTCTTCACTATATTATTTGTATCTCTCTTGAGCGAGATCTTAACACTAAAACACTCGACGACACTCTTTTGTTTACTCATTAGATCGAGATGATCAGCTCTTCGTGTTGTCAATATACTCAGATCAGATCTTTATCTTCTTCTGAAAGAAAGGATGATGGCCAAAATCGTTTGAAATCATCGTCGGGAAAGACGTTCCGTTTTTCCAACCGACGACATGTTCTTGCGAAGAAGAAGAGAAACGACTCCTCTTCTTCGAACACCACCGCAGTAGTTTCGGCATCATCATCATCGAGTAATAGTAATCGCAAGTACAACTTCTCCGCCGGCCCGGCGATGTTACCGTTGGACGTTTTGGAAGAAGCGCAAAAAGATTTGGTCGATTACAAAGGCACCGGAATGTCCGTGTTGGAGATGTCCCACCGAGGGAAAGATTTCATGTCGATAGCGGCGAAAGCGGAGCACGATTTTCGCGAGTTGGTGAACGTACCGGAGAACTATAAAGTTATTTTCGTACAAGGCGGCGCGTCGACGATGTTTGCGTCGAACGCGTTGAACTTATGTCCGACGGGGAAGGAGAAAGCGGACTTTGTGACAACCGGCGCGTGGTCGAAGAAGGCGCTGGGGGAGGCGAAGAAGTTTTGCGACGCCGGAGAGGCGGCGACGAGTAAGGAGAGTAATTTTTCAACCATTCCGGATAGAAACTCGTGGAATTTAAGAGACGGGGCGAAGTTTGTGCACATTTGCGAGAACGAAACCATCGGTGGCGTGGAGTTTAAGGAAACGCCGGTTGGCTTGCCGGACGGCGCCGTTTTGGTCGCGGATCACTCGTCGAACTATTTGAGCAAACCGATCGACGTGAATAAGTACGGGATTATTTACGGTGGAGTGCAAAAGAACATAGCGTGCGCGGGTATGGGGATTGCAATCATTCGCGAAGATTTGATTGGCAACGCGGCGCCGAACACGCCGACGATGTTGGACTTTTCGACGCACAGCGAAAACGAGAGCATGTACAACACGCCGCCGTGTTACACGTGGTACATTTCCGGTTTAGTGTTCGCCAAGTTATTGAGGGAAGGTGGTTTGAGCGCGATGGAAAAGAGAAACCAAGAGAAGGCGAAGGTTTTGTATGACACGATCGACGCGTCCGCTGGCTATTACAACTGCCCGACGGATTTGAAATACAGATCGATGATGAACGTTCCGTTTACGTTGGCGAAAGGCGGCGACGTGGAGAAGCAGTTTTTGAAAGAAGCCAGCGACGCCGGATTTGAAAGCTTGAAAGGTCACAGATCTGTAGGAGGTGCGCGAGCGTCTATTTATAACGCGATGCCGAAGGAAGGCGTGGAAGCGTTGGCCGCTTTTATGAAAGACTTCCAAAGCAGAAACGCTTAAAGAAGTATGTTAGAGGAAAAATGCGTCCGTGTTTTGTTTTTGGGCGCGCGAGCGTGAGTGTGTGTGTGTGTGTGTGTTTGTGTTTGTGTTTGTGTGTGAGTACTAAAACTTACTAATTTCTTCTGTTACATCATCGTGCTAAAACTACTTCTACGCGCATCTATTACTTAGTACTACTACTACTACTACTACTCTATGGCTAACACCGGTAGTTACGACGACCGCCACCATATGTCGTTTTCGGCTCGGAACTCGACGCCTTTGGGACCTAAAGACGTCTTGGCGTTTATTTTTAAGCTCAAGGCGTGTAAACCAATCTTTTCCTCCGGTTCTGGAACTCTCGGAGGAGCTGTCTCACCATCGTTAGCGTTCAAGTACAAACAATCGTTTATCAGAGCTAAATTCTCTTTCGAAAACTGCGCTCGAATCTGGTGCGTCCGACCGGTGATAAGTTTAACCGTATTCTCGTAAAACGTCTTTCCATTCACTGCGACCGGTTCACTTTTCTCCACGCGCAATATCGCCACGTTAGAAGGGATTTGCGACTTATTTTTCAAATACAACGCGGTATCATCTTCTGACAGTTTTAACGTCTTCATTTTTACCGTCCTCGCGCCTTTCCCAATCGTTCGTTCCGACGGTTCGTACTCGTGCGTCATCAATCCAATTTTCGCGGGATTTTCCGTCAACGCCAAATATTGCTTCTCCGCGAGGCCGTCCCGTAATATTTTCGAAAAGATACCGGCGGCTTTGCTATTTTTAGCGACAACCACCACGCCACTCGTCGTCACGTCTAATCTGTGCGCCGGGAACAACTTCGTCGCTTCATCATCGTTTTCGTCTCCTATTCTCAGCGCCGACCAAACGCAACGGAGCACGTTCTCCTTCGCGTTGTCCACCGAAGGAGAAACGGGCAACCCGGATGGTTTCATCACGACCACAAAATCGTCCGTTTCCTTCAAAATAACGTCGATCCATCGCGTTTCTATCGCCGCGGGAAACCGTCTTGGATTCACGTGCGCCCGCACGTAATGTCTCGAACCCGCCGGTAACGTCACGTCCAAGCGGACTCGTTTCATTTTGTGCTTAACTGTATTCGGTTCCAATTGAAAGTTCTCCTCGAGCTCCTCCGAGATGTACACCGCGCCAAACTCGATCAACTCTCGAAAATACCGTTCGGTGACGTCTGCGATTTCACCATGCAACGCTTCGGAAAGCTTTGTTCCGTTGTTGTTCGAGAGCGACCCTCTGAGGTCGCAGTGTTCCACGCGAGCCGGACGTTTCTCGATTGGAATTGTTGTCGTTGTTGTTCCCGTGTTGTTGTTATTCTTCAAAGGGACCGATGATGATGACGATGATATTGGTGACGATGAAAGCACCGAAAAAGTCCTTCGCCTCTTCTGTGCCCTCTTTGTGATGAGTAAAGCGAGAGAGCGTTTCGAGGGGGACCCCGCCGCCGCTCGGAGGCAAAACATGTCTCGTTCGTTGAAATGAATTTGTGTAGACTTTTTTTCTCCATTTTATCCAAAACGGTTACGCGAAAAACGGGATGTCGAGGGCGTCTTCGTCGTTATCCTCGGCGACGATGACGACGACACAAACAAAATCGAAAACGACTTTGGTTTTGGTCCCACAAAAAAGAGGAAGGAGGAGGAGGAGACTCGTCGGTGTCGTCGAAAATAAAAACCGCATCGCGTTCACGAAATTGGAGTTGTTGGAAAACGGAAGAACTGTTTTGGTGCGTTTGCGCCAATCGGACGAACGATTCGAACATCTTCGCCAGGTTTTGAAAAAAACGAACACAGGCGACGAGTTTAAAGCGACGATTTTGAACGAGCGTTTAGCGACTGGGAGAATTCTCTCTTATGACGATTCAGACGACGACGAGAGAAGTGTTTTGATTGAAATTTTGAGCACCAAAGAAGACGAGGCAAAGGAAGAGGAGAAATCTGTAACTGTTTCGCTGCTCCT
>Ga0115000_10000930_pt1 | contig 26668 bp, 18 predicted proteins | sample ArcticOcean_MG_C_6_FD_89690 | JGI IMG/M metagenome (GOLD analysis project Ga0115000, IMG submission 89690) | Marine microbial communities from western Arctic Ocean - ArcticOcean_MG_CB8_128 | ecosystem: Environmental > Aquatic > Marine > Oceanic | place: Arctic Ocean: Canada Basin | collected... | reverse complement strand
CGCTCTCTTCAAGAGCTTCGAGTTCGCAATCAAGGAAGCCAGCGACGGCGCCACCATGTTGAACCTCAACATCGGCGAAGTCGACGTCTTCATCGGACTCTTCCTCGGTGCGGGCCTTCCCTTCCTCTTCGCAGCGCTCACGATCGATGCCGTCGGCCGTGCTGCCGGCGTGATGATCGAAGAGGTTCGTCGACAGTTCCGTGAGATCCCCGGCCTGCGTGAAGGCAAGGAGGGTGTTGTGCCCGACTCCGCCCGCTGTGTCGCGATCTCCACTGAAGCCTCGCTCAAGGAAATGATCATCCCGGGTGCGCTCGCGGTGGTTGTGCCCCTCGCTGTCGGTTTCGTCAGCGTTGATGCCCTCGGCGGACTTCTCGCTGGTGCCCTCGTTACCGGCTTCGCGCTCGCCATCTTCATGGCGAACGCGGGCGGTGCATGGGACAACGCCAAGAAGTACATCGAAGCGGGCGCCATGGGCGGCAAGGGTTCGCAGAACCACAAGGCCGCCGTTGTTGGCGACACCGTGGGCGATCCCTTCAAGGACACTTCCGGTCCGGCGATGAACATCCTTCTCAAGGTGATGACGATCGTGTCACTCGTGTTTGCGAGTGCCTTCGTCTAACTCCTGCTCCACAAGAGGGCTGAAGAACTGACGGAACGGGGACCTTTCGGGGTCCCCGTTCTTTCGTTTTCGGGCCAGTCGATCCGGTCGAGAGAGCCGTTTGGCACTGTGGGGCAATCGGTCATCCCGATACCGTTCGAGCCATGACCGACACGGCCGAAGCACGTCGAGCGATGCGCCTCGTTCTGCGCACACGACGAGCCGAACTCGATGAAGACGACCACGCGGCCGGGTCGATGGCTGTAATGGCCCGACTCGCCCGTATCCCGGTGCTGCGAGAGGCAACACTGATCGCCGGCTACCGAGCCGTGCGAGGCGAGCTGGATATCGACGCTGCGCTCATCCTTCTCGGCGAGCGCGGCGCGATCGTCACGGTGCCGCGAGTGAACGGGGAACACCTCGAATTCGTCCGCTGGGCCGAAGACCAGGAGACTGCGCCGGGCTCATTCGGGATTCCCGAACCCGAGGTTGGCGATGTGGTCCCGCTCGCGAAACATGCCGTCGTTCTGGCTCCGCTGGTGGCATTTGATGCGGAGGGAAATCGGCTCGGGCAGGGGGGCGGCTTCTATGACCGAGCGCTCGCCAGTTGCGGCAATCAACGCCCCATCGTGATCGGCATCGCCCATGCTTTCCAGCAGGTCGACGCCATACCGTCGGAGCCGTGGGACGTCCCGATCGACGCGGTAGTCACCGAAGACGAAGTGATCGAATTTCGGAGCGGAGTTCTCGACATCGCTATCTGACCCGTTCGCTCGTGAACGGAGTAGAAATTGTGGGTGCACGTCATTGTGGTTGGAGCCGGTGAAGTCGGTTCATACGTCGCGGATCGCCTGAGTCGCGAAGGCCACGACGTGGCTATTGTCGACAAGGACGTCACCCGTCTCCAACAGCTGAGCGATGATCTCGACGTCCTCACGATCGCGGGCAGCGGCACCCACCCTCGAACACTGGAAGCCGCGGGTGTCAGCCATGCGGACCTGCTGGTTGCGGTCACGAGCAACGACGAGGTCAATCTCATCTCGTCGCTCCTCGCAAAGTCGCTCGGGGTCGAGCGCACTATCGTCCGAATCGAAGCCGCCGAGCTTCGTGGCGCGGATGGCGAACATGTGCGCAAAGCATCCGGGGCCGACCTCGTGATTGACCCCGATGCGGAGACTGCCGCCGAGATCCTCGAACTACTTGACTTCCCGGGCGCCGACGAAGTGGCGTCGATGGCCGAAGGTGAAGTGATCGTGATTGGCGTGAGGCTGTCCGAGAGTGCACCGCTCGTCGGGCGCACCCTGAAAGAAATCGGCGAGGATTTCGAGCCCGACTGGGACTTTGTTGTCGGATCCATCGGGCGGGGCGATGAAACCATCATCCCTCGAAGGGATCATCGACTAGAGGCTGGAGATCATCTCCGAGTCGCGATCAAGCGCCGGGCCCGTCGGCAGGTCACCGAACTTCTCGGGATGGACAGCGGAAGCCTGAACCGCGTCATGCTCCTCGGCGGCGGCCGCACCGCGGAGATTCTGGCCGAGCGACTCACTACCCGTGGCGTACAAGTCGTGATCGTCGAGCGGAATCCCGAACGCGCTCGGGCCCTCGCGGAGAACCTCGATGACGCGCTCGTGCTCGAGGGCGACATCGCCGACGCCGACTTACTCGAAGAAGCCGATGTTGGCCGTTACGACATGGTCGTTGCACTGACCGGCGAAGACGATGCCAACATCTTGGCCTGCCTGTATGCGAAGTCGGCCGGAGCGGGCGAGACGGTCGCCGTCGTTCACCGTTTGGCACTACTTTCTCTCCTCGGGCAGGCCGGTATCGATGTCGCGCTGTCGCCCCGAACCGCCACGGCTAACGGTGTGCTGCGATTCGTGCGCGGTGACGTCGCTGCTGTCGCAACATTCCTGCAAGGAAATGCCGAAGTCCTCGAGCTCGAGATTGCCCCTGACAGCCCTGCGGATGGCGCCCTGGTGAAAGATCTTGGGCTGCCGAAAGATGTTCTCATCGGCGCATTCGTTCGCGACGGCAAGGCACAAATCGCGCGAGGACGGAGCCGTCTTCGTGGTCGCGACCATATTGTCGCTTTCGCGATGCCCGGGGCGGTTGACGAGGTCCACCGCGTACTGGGGTGACGAAACGCCCCAAATCAGAGACGGCTTTGCCGAGGCTGAGTCAGGAACGGGCGCGGCCCTCGAGCTACGCGCGTCTCGCCGTCACCGACGGGATAGTCGCCCTCGGTGTGATCGCGGCCTTCAGTGGGCTGGCCGGCGCCTTCGATGACAGCGGTGACGCACTGTTTCTCGGCGGCTTTGGTGTCGTCGCGACGACGTTCGGCGTCGCCGCGCATCGGCGTCTCGATCGCCGCCTTCGACCGGCGCCAGGACGTGTGCTCAGCGGTCTCGCACTTTCGTGGCTGATCCTCGTGGTTATCGGCATGGGGATCTATCTCGCCACCGGCACGATCGATCGGGTCGATAATGCGCTCGTCGAGTCCGCGGCGGGCTTCAGCACCACCTCGGTGACGACACTCGACCCATCGACACTCACGGTGCCGATGCAGCTTTTCCGGGCGGGCACACAATGGCTCGGTGGACTGATCGGCATCATCGTCGGCGTGGTGGCGCTGCCGCTCGTCTTCCGCGGCTCGATGCTCACCGGCGCGGCCATCGGCTCCGGCGAACGACTCAATCCAAACGCCACGATCGCCCAACAGCGCGTGTCAAAGATCTACCTCGTCTTCACCCTCCTCATGTTCGGCGGCTACGTCGCCAGCGGTCTTGGAGCTCTCGACAGCATCGTGCACGCATTCACCACGGTCTCGACGGGCGGATTCTCGTCGCACGCCGATTCATTCGTCGGGTTCGGGTCCGGTGCCCGCACCGTCGCCGTCGTCGGAATGACGGTTGCGGGCTCAAGCTACTTTGTTATTTGGTGGGCGCTGCGGGGCCGCATCGCCCCACTCTGGCGGAGCACTGAGCTCCGAGTGTATGTGGGGCTGCTCGCCGCAGGCAGCGTGCTGGTCGCCCTCAGTGCCGACGGGGTTGGCCTAGGCGAGGCAGCCTTCATGGCCACCTCAGCGCTGAGCACTACCGGCTACGCAATCGGAGACTGGACCCTCCTCGACAACAGCGTGTTGATGCTCCTTCTCATCCTCATCGGCACAGGGTCGATGTCGGGAAGCGCGGGCGGTGGCCTGCGGGTGGCGCGCGCCTGGACCCTCGTCGGGTTTGCGAGGCGAGAACTCCGGCGCCAACTCGACCCGCACTCCGTCGCCGTCATCAAACAAGGCGGCGCTGCGATCGGCGAGCCGGTCCTCGAACGGACGACCGGCTATCAGATTGCCCACCTCGGCCTGAGCGGCCTGGCGGCGTTCCTACTCGCCGCGGCCGACGTCGACGTTGTCGGAGCGATCTACACAGGAATTTCCGTACTCTCCACCCACGGTCCCGGTGTGGGCACCGACGCGTTCGGCAACCTCGAACCGCTCTCACCGCTGGCGCGCCTGTTCCTTACACCATTCATGCTGGCAGGGCGGCTCACGATCCTCCCGCTGCTCCTGGCGGTCTCGTTCGCATTCCGAGTTGAAAAGGGCGCTATTCGGCGGGCCCGACGGATCAGCACCCGGGCGATTCGCCGATGAACCGGCGCCTCCGACAACGAGCGATCGATCTCGGGCAATCCACCCGGCTTTCGGACGAGCCCCGCGGCATCCCCAACACCACATTGCATGTCATGGGCATCGCGCTCACGTTTGTGTCGGTCGGTATGGGCCTTTCGACAATCGTCGAGGTGCTCTCGACCAGCAAGGCAGAGTACGCACTCCTTATCTCCACGCTGATCTGTGGCGGCCTCGGCGTCTCGCTGTGGCGCGGCACACGAGTCGGCACGGTTTGCACCCGCGACGTGTTCGCCGCCGTCGGCTGGACATGGCTGATCGTGACCCTCGTGGGTGCGGTGCCCTTTCTTCTCGCCGGAAGCTTTGCCTTCGGCGGAATGGACCTGGGGGAGCAGATCGTCAACTCGATCTTCGAGTCGGCCTCCGGCTTCAGCTGTACGGGATCCACCGCCCTCACGAACTTCGAGGAACAGGGTCGCGGCCTGATGATGTATCGCCAAGCCACGCAGTGGTATGGCGGTATGGGCATCGTGGTGTTGGCGGTTTCCGTCTTGCCCTTCCTTGGCGTCGGCGGCCTCGACCTCATCGCCGCAGAGGCGCCCGGGCCGTCGTCGGACCGACTCGCCCCGCGGGTATCAGAAACCGCCCGACACCTTTGGGTCATCTACGTGCTGTTCACCATGGTGGTGGTGCTCGTGTTGATGGCCGTGCCCGGCCCCAGTCTCTACGACAGCATCGCCCATGCGCTCAGCACCACATCAACCGGCGGCTTCTCTCCCTACGGCGATTCGATTGGTCACTACGACAGCGTTGCGGTCGAGATCGCGATCATGGCGGGAATGCTCTACGGCGCCGTCAACTTCTCGCTGCATTGGCGGGCCGCCCGCGGCGAACTCTCGGCATACCGCAAGGACAGCGAATTCCGAGCCTTCATCGGCATGCTGCTTGTCGCGGGAATGATTGTCATCGGCTTCCTCTGGCTCGACGACGGCTTCTCAATCACCACCGCCATCCGGTACGGCGCCTTCAACGTTGTCGCCCTCGGCACCTCGACCGGCTACAGCAACGCCCAGGGCACGACGAGTGAGGGCGACTTCGTGCTTTGGGCATCAGGCGCCCAGATCGTCATTCTCTTTCTCTTCGTGGTGGGCGCTTCCACCGGCTCCACGGCGGGCGGTATCAAGGTCATGCGGGTCCAGGTGTTGTGCTCCCACACCATCCGTTCCATCCGCCGTACCCAGCAGCCGCAGGCGGTCTTGCCGGTGAAACACGGCTCACGAGCAGTCGCGGAAGACATCGTGTCACGTATGGCCGGCTTCTTCTTGCTCTACGCCCTTCTTGTGGCCTTCGGAGTTTTGCTCCTCACGGGCCTCGGCGGTGATCTCGACGCGTCCATTGGTGCCACCATTGGTGCACTCGGCAACATGGGGCCCGCCCTCGGCGAGGCCGGACCGACCGCTTCGTTCTCCGACGCATTCCCAGAGCCCGCCCGTGTGGTGCTGTCCGCCTACATGCTGATCGGGCGCCTTGAGATCTTCCCAATGCTGCTGATGTTTGCCGCGCCGCTCCGAGCGATCGGCGACCGCACTAGGCGCTGAGGAGCTCCGCCAGCGCCGCCATGAACCAGGCCGGGTCGAGGCTGCCGGCCATTTCACGGGCTGAGTGCATCGCCAACTGGGGACAACCAGCGTCCACCACCGGGATCCCGAGTTGACCAGCAGAGATCGGGCCGATTGTTGAACCGCACGCCAGGTCTGTACGGCTCACGAACCGTTGCATCGGCACGTCGGCCCGTTCACAGGCGACAGTGAAGATCGCCGCGGTCTCAGCATCGGTGGCGTAGCGCTGATTGGCGTTGATCTTCAGGACGGGGCCTTCGTTGACCCAAACCTGATGGTCCGGTTCATGGCGGTCGCGATAGTTCGGGTGCGTAGCGTGGGCGCCATCGGCCGACACGACAACACTGGCACCCCGAGAGCGAGCTCGATCCTCGAGATCACCATCGAGGGCGGCACCGATCCGGTCGAGAATGTCACCTAGAAGGGGAGAAGCCGCACCCGTGGAGCTCGCACTTCCCACTTCTTCGTGATCGAAGAGGCACAGCATTGGAATGTTGTCTCCGGGTTCATCAGCGATCGCCAGCAGCGCATCGAGGCCCACGAAGCAGGAGAGTAGATTGTCGATGCGGGCCGACGCGAGGAATTGTTCGTCGAGGCCGGTGAGGGCCGCTTTCGTCAGATCGTGGGCCATGACGTCCCAGGAGACGACGGCGTCGGGCTCAACATCGAGCAGCTCGGCGAGATAGTTGACGAACGTGACACCCGTATCGCCAGACGCCCAGATAGGGGAGAGGTGACGCTGCTTGTTCAGCAGTAGTCCGTTCTCGTTGATCTCCCGATCAAGGTGAATGGCGAGCTGCGGAACTCGAAGCAGAGGCCGATCGTCGCGCACCAGCACGGTTTCCAAACCGTCACCGTCGCGCAGCGCAACACGGCCGGCCAGGCCAAGGTCTCGGTCGAGCCAACTGTTGAGCAGCACCCCGCCATACACCTCCACGCCGAGCTGACGCCAGGCGCCCGCGGCGGTATCGGGCTGGGGCTTGATGCGCAGATTCGGACTGTCGGTGTGCGCACCGATCACCCGGACCGGACTCGAGGCCGAGTGGTGCTCGTCAACCGCCCAGGCCAGCAAGGCGCCGCCGCGGCGAACGAAACACTTCCCCCTCTGGGGCACGGGCGCACCGGCGACAATTTCACCGAATCCGGCCTCTTCGAGCTCTCGGGCCGCGGTGTCGACGGCGTGATACGGCGTCGGCGAGTCGTCGAGCAGTCCCGCGAGGCGGCGAGAAACGGAGAGGTCAGGCGCGTGCATTCGCCTATGATGTCCTAACGACGGCCCGAGTTGGTCGTCCGAAGCGGGATATCGGTACGATTTCTTGCTCTGGCAGCCGGGCCAATGTCGTCCCAGCTCCACACCGTCCTGGGCCGTTGCCTAGGCGTTGAGGACCTCGAGGAGACAGCAATGGTTGGCGATTTTCCGCCCCAGCAAGGCTTGTACGACCCCCGCAACGAGCACGACTCGTGCGGGGTCAGCTTCGTATGTGACATCCACGGTCGCGCTACGCACGATCTCGTGATGAAGGGTGTCGGCGCGCTCTGCAACATGGAACACCGTGGCGCCCAAGGCGCCGATATCCACACCGGTGACGGCGCCGGCATACTCATCCAGGTTCCCGATCGCTTCTATCGCGACGTCGTGTCCTTCGATCTTCCCGAAGCTGGCAACTACGCCACGGGGATCGCCTTCCTTCCCCAAGACCACAAGGTCGCGGTCATCGCGGCCGAAGCGGTCGAAAATATTCTCACTGCAGAGGGCCTCACCGTTCTCGGTTGGCGCGACGTCCCGATCGACGAATCGATGCTCGGTTCGGCGTCGTTGATGACCATGCCCACCTTTCGCCAGGTCTTCGTCGCCGGAACCAGTGCATCCGGAGCCACACTTCGCGGCGTCGAACTGGATCGCCTGGCATTCATTGCTCGTAAACGAATCGAACACGAGATCTCGTTGAGCGCGGACGCCGACGAAATCAACGAAGCCATGGGTAACGCGTCAGAAACCCACGATGGCGTGTACTTCCCCTCGCTCAGCAGCGCGACCATCGTCTACAAGGGCATGCTCACTACGCGCCAGCTTGCTGCGTTCTACCCCGACCTCACCGACGAACGCGTCGAGAGCGCCATGGCGCTCGTGCACTCGCGCTTCAGCACCAACACGTTCCCGTCGTGGCCGCTGGCTCACCCATACCGGATCGTCGCGCACAATGGCGAGATCAACACGATCCAGGGCAACCGCAACTGGATGACCGCACGAGAGGCATTGCTCGAAACGCCGGCCCTTCCTGGACTGCAGCGCGCCTTTCCGATCTGCACCCCCGGAGCCTCCGACACGGCCGGATTCGACGAAGCGCTCGAACTCCTCGTGCTCGGCGGCATTCCAATCGAGGAAGCCGTACTCATGATGATTCCCGAACCTTGGGAACACCATGCGGAAATGGGCGACGGCCCCCGCGCCTTCTATCAGTACAACGCCGCCCGCATGGAACCGTGGGACGGTCCAGCCTCGATTGCCTTCACCGATGGCCGGGTTATCGGTGCGGTCCTTGATCGCAACGGCTTGCGGCCATCTCGCTACTGGGTCACCGACGACGGGTTTGTCGTGATGGCCAGCGAGGTTGGTGTGGTCGAGATCCCACAGGAGCAGATTGTCGAGAAGGGCCGGCTACAGCCGGGCCGCATGTTCCTCATCGACACCGAGGAAGGGCGAATCGTCCGAGACAGCGAACTTAAGGAGCGCATCTCGGCGGCACAGCCCTATGGCGACTGGCTCGAGCAGAATCTCGTCACGCTCGTCGATCTCCCCACCGGCGCGCCGCGCTACGGAGACGAAGGCACGCTCGTCCAGCGCCAACTCACCTTCGGTTACACGCTCGAAGAGAATAAGCTCCTCATCGCTCCTATGGCCCGACACGCCAAAGAGGCGATCGGGTCAATGGGCACCGACACGCCGATCGCAGTATTGTCGAATCGCTCCCGTCAACTCAGCGACTACTTCCAGCAGCTGTTCGCTCAGGTAACAAACCCGCCGCTCGACGCGATTCGCGAGCGGATCATCACCTCCACGTTCTCCCGTCTCGGGCCCGAGGGCAACATCTTCGACGCTCGGCCCGAAAGCTGTCGCACGATTCATCTCGACAATCCGGTGATTATCGACGCCGATCTCGCCCGTTTGGTCGCCCTCGACGGCACCGAAGGTCCGGAGGGATTCCGTACCGAAGTCATCAGCACGCTCTATCCCGTGAACAAGGGAGCCGACGGCCTGGCCGACGCCATCAGCCGTATCCGCTCGCAAGCATCGGACGCGATCACCTCGGGGGCCACAGTCATCGTGCTGTCCGACCGCGGCACCGACGACCGTCTGGCGGCGATTCCGTCCGTGCTGGCGACCAGCGCTGTCCACCATCACCTCGTTCGAGAGAAGACCCGCACCCGGGCCGGGCTTGTCTTGGAGAGCGGCGATGTCCGCGAGTGTCACCAGATCTCCCTGCTCCTTGGTTATGGCGCCAACGCGATCAACCCCTACCTCGTATTCGAGACGATCAACGACATGATCGCCAACGGCGACCACGGGTTCGATTCCGCCATGGATCCAGCGAAGGCCCATGCGAACTTCGTCACCGCCGCGGGCACCGGCATCCTCAAGGTGATGTCGAAGATGGGCATCTCGACCGTTGCCTCCTATACCGGCGCCCAGATCTTCGAGGCGATCGGCCTTCATACTTCTGTGGTCGACGAATACTTCACTGGAACAGTGAGCCGTCTCGGCGGCGTTGGCCTTGATGTCTTGGCCGAGGAGGTTGCCATGCGTCATCGCCTGGCCTTTCCGCCCATCCCCACCCAGCGCGCCCACCGCACCCTGGAGGCTGGAGGCGAGTACCAATGGCGCCGGGAGGGCGAATACCACCTCTTCAACCCAGACACGGTCTTCAAGTTGCAACACGCGACTCGTGAGAAGCGTTATGACATCTTCAAAGAATACACCGGCCGGGTGAACGACCAAGCCACCGAACTCGGCACCCTCCGTGGCCTCTTCCGCTTCCGAGACGAGGATCGTCCCGCCGTTCCGTTGGACGAAGTGGAGTCGGTCGAGTCGATCGTCCGCCGATTCTCCACCGGCGCGATGAGCTACGGCTCGATCTCGGCCGAGGCCCACGAAACCATCGCAATCGCGATGAACCGCATCGGCGCCAAGTCGAACACCGGTGAAGGGGGCGAGGACGCTCGTCGCTATACCCCCGACGAAAACGGCGACCTCCGGCGCAGCGCCATCAAGCAGGCTGCGAGCGGCCGTTTCGGTGTCACCAGCGAATACCTCGTCAACGCCGACGACATCCAGATCAAGATGGCGCAAGGCGCAAAACCCGGTGAGGGTGGCCAACTGCCAGGTCACAAGGTGTACCCGTGGATCGCGGAGACCCGTCATTCGACGCCCGGCGTCGGCCTGATCTCGCCGCCGCCTCATCACGATATCTATTCGATTGAAGATCTCGCTCAGCTGATCCACGACCTGAAGAACGCCAACCCGGAGGCCCGAATCCACGTGAAGCTCGTGGCCGAGGTCGGGGTTGGCACTGTCGCCGCGGGCGTTTCCAAGGCTCACGCCGACGTGGTGTTGATCTCCGGTCACGACGGCGGCACCGGCGCATCGCCGATGACGTCGATCAAACACGCGGGCGCTCCGTGGGAGCTAGGCCTGGCCGAAACACAGCAGACCCTCTTGCTCAACGATCTACGGGACCGCATCGTCGTGCAGTGTGATGGCCAGCTTAAAACCGGCCGCGACGTGATGGTTGCCGCCCTTCTTGGCGCCGAAGAGTTCGGTTTCGCGACCGCTCCACTCGTGGTGATGGGCTGCGTGATGATGAGGGTCTGTCACCTCGACACGTGCCCAGTGGGTGTCGCAACGCAGAATCCTGAGCTGCGGGCGAAGTTCTCGGGCGAACCCGAGTTCGTCGAGAACTTCTTCGAATTCATCGCCGAAGAAGTCCGCGAACTCATGGCGGAGCTTGGGTTCCGCAACCTCGACGAGGCCATCGGCCAGGTCGAGGCGCTCGACGTTGCTGATGCCGTTGACCATTGGAAGGCCAAAGGCCTCGATCTTTCGCCGATCCTGCACCTGCCCGAGATTGCTCGGGAATCTCGCCGGCACCAGTGGAAAGAACAGGACCACGGTCTGGAGCGGGCGCTCGATCAGACCCTGATTCAGCTCGCCGAAGGCGCACTCAACGACGGGCGACCCGTCACCATCGACATTCCCATCCGCAACGTCAACCGCACCGTCGGCACGCTGCTGGGCTTCGAGGTCACCAAGAGGTACGGCGGAGACGGTCTCCCCGACGACACGATTGTCGTGAACTTCACCGGGTCGGCTGGCAACAGCTTCGGCGCCTTCGTCTCGAAGGGCATCACCCTCCGGCTGAGCGGCGATGCCAACGACTATGTCGGCAAGGGACTCTCGGGCGGCCGCATCGTGGTCCGCCCACCGGAAGTGGCAAAGTTTGTCGCCGAAGAAAACGTGATCGCCGGCAACGTCATCCTGTATGGCGCCACCGGGGGAGAGGTATTCCTTCGCGGCGCCGTCGGCGAGCGGTTCTGCGTGCGTAACTCTGGCGCCGTGGCGGTCGTGGAGGCCATTGGCGATCACGGCTGTGAATACATGACCGGTGGACGCGCCGTCATCCTTGGTCCGACCGGACGCAACTTCGCCGCGGGTATGAGCGGCGGCATCGCCTACATCTACGATCCCGACGGCATCTTCCCGAAGCGGGTCAACCCCGAGATGGTCGACCTAGAGACGCTCGACAGAGACGATCTCGACTGGCTACGTGACCGGGTCGAGAAGCATGGCCATGAGACGGGCAGCGAAGTCGCGGCGCGCATCCTGGCCGACTGGGGCACCACCGCTGACGACTTCGTCAAGGTGATGCCCACCGACTACCGCCGGGTGCTCCAGGCTGCTGCGGCCGCCCGAGCCGCGGGCGAAGACGAAACCGAGGCGATCATGGCCGCCTCACGGGGCTGAGGAGACAATCATGGCTGATCCACGCGGATTCATGAAGCACGATCGGGAGCTGCCCACGCGGCGACCGGTGCCGGTCCGACTTCTGGACTGGAAAGAGGTCTACGAGCCGTTCGCCGAAGACAAGCTGCGCGAGCAGGCGAGTCGTTGCATGGACTGCGGCATCCCGTTCTGCAACAACGGCTGCCCGCTCGGCAACATCATTCCGGACTGGAACGACCTGTCATATCGCGGCCACTGGAGCGACGCGATCGATCGTCTCCACTCCACCAACAACTTCCCGGAATTCACCGGGCGTTTGTGCCCGGCGCCGTGCGAGACCGCCTGTGTGCTGGGGATCCACGAGCCTCCCGTTGCGATCAAGCGCATTGAGGTCGAGATCGTCGACCGGGCGTGGGCGGAAGGCTGGATCACGCCGGAGATCTGCGCGACCTCGACCGGCAAGTCAGTCGCCGTTGTCGGCTCCGGCCCCGCTGGGCTTGCGGCCGCGCAGCAGCTCACCCGGGCCGGCCACAACGTGGTCGTCTACGAACGGGCCGACCGGGTCGGCGGACTCCTTCGTTATGGCATCCCCGAGTTCAAGATGGAGAAGCGTCATCTCGATCAGCGAATTTCGCAGATGGAGGCCGAGGGCACCGAATTCTGCTGCAATGTGTCGATCGGCCACGACATCACGGCCGAGGATCTCCGCGCTGAGCACGATGCTGTTGTTCTTGCCTGCGGCGCAACCCAAGCCCGCGATCTGCCGATTCCTGGCCGCGAGAACGATGGCATCCATCAGGCGATGGAATTCCTCCCGATATCCAACCATGTCCAGGAGGGCGACCTCGAGGCCCCCACGCTCTCCGCTGAGGGCAAGAACGTCATCATTATCGGCGGTGGCGACACCGGTGCTGATTGCCTAGGCACCTCGCTCCGGCAGAACGCAGCGTCGATTCATCAGTTCGAGATCATGGCACAACCCCCCGAAACCCGGCCGGGAGCCAATCCGTGGCCAACCTGGCCAGTGATCTATCGCGTCAGCTCCGCTCATGAAGAGGGCGGCGAGCGCGAATACGCCATCAACACCGTCGAGTTTGTCGGCGACGACAACGGTCATGTGTCGAAGCTTCGCACCGTGCGGGTCGAGCAAACCTTCAACGACGGTCGGATGAGCTTCGAGCCAATCGAAGGTTCCGAACAGGACTTCCCGGCGGAGCTCGTACTTCTAGCGATGGGCTTCACCGGTCCGGAGCAGGGTGCGCTCACCGAACAATTCGGTGTTGCCCTCGATGGCCGAGGCAATGTCCTACGCGACGACAACTGGTCGACCAACCTCGACGGAGTGTTCGTGGCGGGCGATATGGGCCGAGGACAGAGCCTCATCGTGTGGGCAATCGCCGAGGGTCGTTCCGCGGCCGCGGCAGTCGACTGCTTCCTGATGGCCAGCACGCAACTTCCCGCGCCGATCACACCCTCAGCGGCGCCCCTGCGCTAGTCGTTCCGCTGGACCTGGGCCGTTTGGTTCATCCTCAAAGGGTCCGATTACCTGGACTCCTCAAATACTCATGACAACGACCGATCTGAGCCGGGAGGCACCCACCGTGGGTATCCCGACTCTCACAGGCCCCGCGCATGCTCAAGAGGATCAAGGTTCGTGGCAAGCTGCTCTTGCTACTGGCGACGCCTCTTGCCGCCGGGATTGTTTTGCCTACTCCGGTATCATCGACCGAACCGATCGCACCACCTTCCAGGAGTCAGAAGCTCGCATCGCGACGCTCGCTGAGACTGGAGCCGACCTCAGTCTGGCCATCGAGATCGAGAGCATCCGGGTGCTCGAGGTTCAACGCCTCGGGCTAGGTACCGGCAACCTACTCGGCCTCGAACAGGCCGAGACCAACGAGCGGCTCGCCGTTTGGATCGCCGCCGTCGAAGGCTCCCTGGGAGACATCAACGATAAACAGCTCCGTGTGCGCCCGTATGCGTTGACCGGTGGACGAGTGCGATCGACGACCGAGCTTGCGCTCGAGACGATCGTTCTCGTCACGCCGCGGGGCGAAGAAGGCGCAGCCGGTCTCCCCATCGAGAAGCGAGAAATCCTTGGGCTGTGTGCCGATCCAACGTCCGTTGCTGAGGTGTCTGCCCACCTTGGCCTTCCCCTCGGTGTTACTTGCGTACTCGCGGGGGACCTGGTCACCGAGGGATTCCTTGACTCCCATGCCAATCCGGCTAACGGAAGAGAGGGATCACGTCCCGACCTCCAGCTCCTCGAAAGGGTACTCGATGCTCTTCAAGCGCTCTGAGAAGAACGACACCCCAAGCGGCAAGGTCCCGCTCCCCGTCAAGATTGTTGTTGCCGGCGGCTACGCAGTCGGCAAGACCACGTTCGTCGGTTCCATTTCCGAGATCGAGCCGCTGACAACCGAGGAATCGTTGACGTCTCACAGCCAGGGTGTCGATATCGCCGGCTAAGCCCCCAAGACATCGACGACGGTAGCGATGGACTTCGGTTGCATCAGCCTCGGCGACGACCTCATCCTCTACCTGTTTGGTACACCCGGTCAGGATCGGTTCCACTTCATGTGGGACGACCTCGTTCGAGGAGCGATCGGCGCCGTTGTCGTCGTCGACACCTCACGACTCGAGGACTGCTTTGCGGCGGTCGACTACTTCGAGTCGGCGGGCATTCCGTTCGTCGTCGCGGTGAACGCGTTCTTCGGACGTATTCACCACTCGCTGGAAGACGTGCGTGAAGCGCTCGCGATTCCGGCGAACGTACCGATGATGGTGACCGACGCTCGCGACCGAGCGTCGACCAAGGGCACCTTGCTCGAACTCGTGCAGCACGCACTGAGCCGCGCGAACACAACGGTCTAATTCGAACTGCGGCGCTTCGGCCTCCGACGATCTTCGTCGGGGGTCGTTGCCGCGTAGAGGTAGTCGGCCGCGAGGAGTAGCAACGCGAGAAGGCCCCACACGTGGAGGTCGAGGAACTGCTGCGGCCAACCGAAGTCCGGTGGGAATCGATTGGTTCGTTGCTCGAGCATCAACGCGACCGAAGTGAATCCGAGGGCGAACGCGGCGAACAACGACGGCCGAATCCATCCTCGGGCCAACCGCATCAGCAGGGCCAGCACCAGTCCGACGCCGAGGGCGAGGACCGGTAGTCGGGGGAGATTCAACCAGGTAAGTCCGCCTGCTACGGCTGACGTGGCCAGAATTATTCGGTCGTCAACCGCCCGTTGTCGGCTCGGCCGATCGACAAGTGGCAGGAGTCGAAGCGTCGGCTGCGCCGGTCCCATTGCGCGGGCAGGCTCGTTGACTGGCCTGCCACCGCGCCCACGCCAGGCGAGGCCGATCACGAACAAGATAGCCACCACCGAGAGAGCGAGGCTCTTGTTGACGAGGCTCTGTGGAGTCCATTCAAGTTCGACTCGCAGCATTGCGCCGGCGGGGAGACGCCACCCGTTGGCAAACCCGTCGATCAGGGTGGGCTCGCCCAGCGACACTCCGTCGATACTTGCCTCCCAGCCGACATTGACGCTCTGCCCGAGGACGAGCCAACGTTCGTTTGGATCGCCCGGCACCTCAAGCACATAGTTCGTGTCGTCGTGGCTGACCACCGTGACGGGCGGCAGCGCGACCGGATCGGCGAGTGGACGATGGCTTCGGAGCACAAGCTGATCAATGTCGAATCCCAGGGCGCGACCGGCCGTGCTGACACTGAAATGGGCGTCGACGGCCAGCTCAGTACAGCCCGCGATAGTGAGCTCTTTCCGCTCGAGTGCGTCGACAGCCGAACCAGAAATCTCGGCCCGAACTGGTTGGCCGGAGATCGTGGCGATCTCTACACACCCCGTGGCAACATCGCCAACCGGGCCAAAGCGCACACCAGCGTCGGCTTCGATCTCGGCGAACGATACCGGGAGAGCGGTAAAGTCGTTCGAGTACCAATCACGAGTCAAGCGTTCTGCGACGTCCACTACTCGGACGCGAATCACTGAACCGGACCCTGAAACGGGGAGCACGACATCGGCCAGCGTGCCCCGCTCCGGGGCCGTCAGCGTCAATCCGGTCTCAAACTCACCGATCAGCTCGCCGTCAACCTCGACGGCGAGTCGCGTTGGCACCGAGTGCAACTCATCGATCACGATCGCCAACCGTAGATCCGCAAAGGTCACTGCTCCCAAGGTTTCGATTTCGATCCATTGCTCCCGTTGAGGCCCAAGGTTCGGTGTCCATGCGGTGTCGCGATCGCCGTCGAAGGCGAATGAGGCGAGGCTGTTGAGGTCGCCCGGCAGCGTGGCGCTGGCGCGGGCAACCAAGGGCGAGCCATCAATACCGGTCGCTCGGCCGAGGAGCTCGTCGACGAGCTGCTTATCGACCGTGGCCGAGACACGAGCCGCGCCCTCGACCGCAAACGTGCGGAAGCTCGGTAGCTCCACGTCGCGCTGTATCTCTGGCTCAGGGTCTGTTCGCACAGGCTCTTGAGGATTCGAGCGCTCACGGGTCATCACAATCGAGAGATCGTGTCGGTCGAGATCGGCACCCACGCGAGACATAAACGCTACCGGAAGGCGCAGCGATTCGGCGACGGGTGGAGCGTTGCCCATCAACACCTCGGCGAACCCGACGGGAGCGACGCCCGCATAGTTGACCCGCGGCGCGATGCTCAGATCGACCAGGTCGAGCTCGTACACCGAAGCAGGCTCGTGCGGACGGAGCGCGATCTTCTGGCCCGGTGGGTTCCAACTCGACGGGTCAAGACGAGCACCGCCGACCTCCTCGCCGTCGGCTCGCACCACCACTTCGGTGATTCGCCGATTGTGATCTCCCGCCGGCTGGACCAGGGTGATCGAGGGGACGACGGTCGGCTCTTCGTAGGCGAACTCCAGCCACTCTCCACGGGCCTCGGCGAAGGCACCAACCACCCACGCAGTAGCGGGATCGCCGTCGATGACTCGACTCGGTCGATCGCCGTTTGTGTACGTGACGGGGTTGCCGTAGTTCGAGGCTCGGAGCACGAAGGGGCCCGGCTGGACGCTGACCGTTCTCGTGTCGTCGATATCGACGGTCGCGGAAGCCTCGACATCGGTGAAGAGTTCGAGTCGATTATCAGTGGGGTCGTCGACCAGCTTCTCCTCGCCCGGTCGCTCGACGTAGCCGAGGCCTTCTCGTAGCGTGCCCCAGCGGTGGGCCCGTCGCTTATGCGTGTCGGTGAGCACGATCACGGCGGGCTCGGCCAGCACCTCATCACGGAGCGAATCGTCGAGCGCTAGATCAGCGCCGAACCACAGCGGTCGATTGATTTCCAACAGACCAGCGCCAGCCGCATCCACGATGCCCTCAGCGTCGCCCACAATCACCAGGGCGCCCGATATCGGCCGGAGCCGGACTTCGGGCAGCGGGGTGGGGACCTCGTAGGCGGTGACCGGCGCGGGATGGGGGAGTGTCGGGTCGATCGCCAGGTGAACTTGATCGATCAGGGTCTGTTGAGGGCCGGCGACATTTGGCACCGGTTCGCCGAATGGAACGGGAGATCCAAGCCCGGCGAACTGATCAAGAAGCTCGGCCGTGGGGACAGGTCGTGGCGTGCGGAATCGTTCGAAGGTGAGGTCGGCTCGATGGACGATGTCATCGATCGACAGCATCTGGGCGATCGGCACGATGGAGTCGGCGTCGGCCGTGCCCTCCTGAAGACGCCGGTCGAAGGCGTTCAACAGGTTGGCCGATTCTGCGGAACCAAACGGCACCAGCTCGCGGGCAACGTACCCACGGTCAAGAAAGCCCGGCGTAATCGGATCGACTGTGTTGCCCCATCGGTAGGACGCAAAATCGCTCCCCGGGAGCTCCATCACCCGTCCCTGTCGCTCGCTCTCGTTGAGCGCATCGATGGCCTCGAGCCAGTACTCCGGCACTTCCTCGTCTCTTTGGAGATTTTCCTCCACCATGCGGACTTTCCAAATCGCGGGATTGTTGAGAACCACCGCGGCGAGAACGACCACCGCAAAGACCTTGGTGGGTTGGGGCCAGCGTCGATCGAGCGCGTTGACGACGGTGCCGAGCAGGACCGAGGTGGCCAAGACGAGCATCGGGAGGGCACGCGGCGTGGAGCGCAGCGCCAGCCCGGCGTCAGTGCCCGTAAAGTCCTTAAACAGCGAACCCAAGGGGGACGGTGCGTCGAACGGGTGACTGCCGATCGCAATCAGCCCGCCCATGACGATGAGCAGAACGAAGTAACTGCGGTGACGCCATCGGACAAGGGCGGCGCCGAAAAGCGAGAGCACCACAAGACCAAAACTGATGAAGAGGAGCCAGACCCCCTGCGTGTACTCAATGCTGGGTTGAATCCACGGGCCAAACTTGTCGTTGCCGTAGAAGAACCAATAACCAAGCCCGCGAAACACTTCGGGTGCAGTCGAGGCCGCGGCCACGGTTTGGTACGTCTCTGTGTAACGCGTGACGGGCAGGCTGTAGCCGCCTTGCAGGATGAGCCCCGCGATCCACCAGAGCGACACCACCGCACTGAGGACACCGATTCGGAGCGCGGCGGTCACTCCCTGGCGAGTCGTGATCGACCGTTCGGTGACCCGAGCGTGGATGAGCCAAGCGACCGGCGCCAGACCGACCAGCAACAACGACGTGGCGTTTACCGAACCAACGGTAAGTACAACAAGCGCAAACCGAGCGGGATCTCGCCAACCACCAGAACGAGCGGCCCGGATCGTCAAGGCGATCATCCAGGGAAGGCCGGCCCAGGGGAGGAGCACTGCGGAGATCCGCGCGCTGTAGTCGAGGATGTACGGGCTGAGTTGGTACGCCAGCACCGCTACCAGCATTCCGCGGCCCTGCCAATCGAGCGTCTTCAGCAGGAAGTGGACACCGGCACCCGCGGCAAACAGCAGCGAGCCGAGCCAGATCCGTTGGGCGAACCAGTCGGGGCTGCCAATGGTCTCGAAAACCCAATAGAAGGGTCCCATGGGCCAGAGGTAGCCGATGTTCTGGTGGGTGACGGTGCCGAGGGCGACGTCGCTATCCCAGAGCGTGGAAGCGTTGGCGAGGACACGACCGGGATCGAGATACAGGTACGTCTTCGTGTCGGCGCCGACCGCACCCGGACTCGACGCAATAATCGGGACGTAGGCGACAAGCGCGGCAGTCAGCAGAACCCCGTGACGACGAAACCGCTCTCTCAGGCCACGCAAAGTGCGAGCCCGCTACCGGGTGCCGCTGGCGTTGGCAGCAAGAACCGCCAAGGTCTCGTAGGCGGTGCGAGCCCAGGTGAACTCTTGCGCCACTCGGAGCGCACCGTTGCTCATTTGCTCGCGGAAGTCGCTGTCGTCGAGAACTCGGGTGAGGGCATCGACGAATTCGTCATCAGAGTCGACCAGTACACCACCAACACCGTCGCGGACAGCATCGATGTGGCCGGGAATTCTGGTCGCGACCGCCGGTGTCGCACAGGCCGCTGCCTCGGTGAGGGTCATACCCCATCCTTCGCTCTGGGAAGTGCTCGCCACGACCCACGCCTCCTGGTAGCGACGGACGAGGTCTTCGGCGTCCACTCGTCCGACCAGCTCGCACCATTCTTCGGCGCCAAGGTGGGCGACCAGCCGTTTGAGATCATCACGTTCGGCGCCCTCGCCCACGATTGTCAGTCGGGCGCTGGGCAGGTACTCGCGCACCCGGGCGACGTTTTTGATGAGTCGGCCAAATGCCTTGGAGGGCATGAGCCGACCCACGGCGAGCACCGTTGGCTCGGCGGCTTTCCGATTGGCGGGGCGGAAACTGGTGTCGATCCCCGGTGGCACGACGTGGATGTTGGCGGCGGGAAGCCGGAGTCGGTCGACTAGGTGGGCGCGCGACGATTCGCTGAGCGTGATGACGGAGGTGTTTCGATAGAACGGGGGAGCGATTCGACGCTCGAGGAGCTGCCCAGCTCGGGCCAGTCCAGGCGGCAGCACCATTGGCCACATGTCCTCGTGAACATGGTGCAGCCATGTCACCCGGGGACCACGGGCCCACAGCGGCGAGAAGAACGGGACACCGTTCCAGATCTCGACCAACCCGTCGCGGCGGCCATGTCCACCCGCAATTTCGGCGGCGACCGCACGCGGGAAAACGAGGTAGCGGCCCGCTCGACGTACGACCTTGTAGCCATCACGCACGGTTTCCGGAGGCGAGCCCTGGGCGTAGGACGTGCGCATCGTGACATCGATACCAGCCGCCGCCCAGCGGGCCGCGACAGTGGAGGCGTGCAGTTCGCTGCCACCGGCCTCAACATCGGCGAGATCGCGCCACGCCAGCATGTGGATCCGACGCAGGCCGCTCTCGGCCGCGAGGTCGCCAATCTTGTGGAAAATCTCTCCCTCAGAGGGGTCGCCCGGTCCAGTCGATTGCACTGGAGCATGTTAGCGGTCGGGTTGCCGCGCGATCACCCCGGGAGGCACACTGCGCTCGCATGTCAGTCGCGCCGGTCACTGTCGTCATTATCCATCGCAACCGCCCCGATGCCGTCGGACGGACCGTCGCGGCCTTCCGGGAGCAGACAACGCCCACCCGAGTGATCGTGGTCGACAACGGATCCGATGATCAGACGCAGCGCTCCCTCCCGGCTCTCGTGGGCGATGCGGAGATCATCTTCGGGGGCGGCAACCTCGGCTTCGGTCCAGGCGGCAACGTCGGTCTTCGACGGTTCTTGTCAGACGGCATCGGCGACTGGGTCGCCATTGCTCCCCACGACGCACTGCCCGACCCGGACACGATCGACAAGATGCTCGCAGCCGTAGAAGACCGACCGACCGTCGGCTTGATGAGCGCCGACGTCGGCGACGGAATGCGGCCGATCATTGATCCCTATCTCGGCACAATCGATGCCATGCCCACCGTCGAGGAAGGCTTCGACGAAGCCGACTATCCCCACGGCACGCTGATGATGTGTCGTCGAGCCTGTCTCGAAGAGGTGGGTCTCTTTGACGAGCGCTACTTCGCCTACTGCGAGGAGAGCGAGCTGGCAATTCGTGCCGCTCGAGCCGGATGGGGGTGTGGCGTCATTCGTGGCGCCAACGTGCGCAACCCGGGCATGAGTGCGTCGATTGAACGGGTCGCGTACCTCCAGCTCCGCAACACGCTACTGATGCTCAGGGAGCACTACGGCCGCAAGAACGCGTGGTTTCGTATCGGTGTTGCCCTGGTTCAGATTCCGGTCGGATACCTGCACGACCCCTCACGCGGCCTGCATTGGTCTCCCGCCGGGCGGCTCAAGGGCATCCGCGATTATCTCCTCGGGCGCTTCGGCCCGCCCGCGGCAGACGTCGGCGGTGCCTAGGTTTGCTCGGCCTTACTCGGCCTTCAGCGTTTACGCGGGTTGGCGCGTCGTGGCGAGCCGAGGAGAGCAACGAGGAGCCGGGCGTAGTGATACACCAGCCGGAACGGACGTTGTGATGGCACGCCGCCGGTGCGCTCTTCCATGAGCGTGGGCACTTCTCGAACGTCGTAGCCGGCGCGGCAGGCGTTGACGAGGGTCTCCACGGAGTCCATGTACTCAACGGGGTAATTCGTGGCGAAGTCGGCGAGGACAGGCTGGCCGATTGCTCGAAAGCCCGATGAGGTGTCGGTGAACTTCTGGCCGGTCAGCCGTTTAACCCCAAGGCGGAGTAAACCCATGGCCACTCCTCGGCTTCGACCAACGGCATAACCACCGGCCGCGAATCGGCTGCCGACAGCCATTTCTGCACCGCCGTCGAGCGTTTCGAGTAGCGCGCCAATCTGGTCGGCTCGGTGTTGCCCATCGGCATCGAACTGCACGGCACGGTCGTAGCCATTGTCGTTCGCATAGCGATAGCCCGCACGGAGCGCACCGCCAATTCCGAGATTGAAGGGGAGCGCAACACAGGGGACACCGGCGATCCGGGTGACAGCTGCAGTGCGATCAGTGGACCCGTCGTCGACAACAACGATGTCAAGACCGGGTACGACCTCGGCGAGTTGCGCGAGAACGGCGGGGAGTGACTCCTCCTCGTTAAAGGCTGGGATGACGACGATCGTGCGAACGTCGGTCCCTGGGCTCATCCGCCGGACTCGCTGAGTTCCTCGTGGTACTCGGCTTCGACGTTCACTTCCCACACGTTGTGGGTGGCGCCGTTGACGATGTTCTCCACCGTCAACATGGCCGTGTACATCGAGTGATCCTGGTTGTTGTAACGGTGCATGCCGTTGCGGCCGACCGGGTGCACGTTGGGAACGTTGTCCAACAGCCAATCGCGGAGGATCTCGACGTTTTGTTTGTAGGTGCCGTCATACATCGGATACGCCTTCGGCATCCGAACGACGTAGCCCTTTTCGACTCTCGACGGGTCAAGGAGGCCGAGTAGGGCCATCTCTCGAGTGCCCTGGGCGATGAGGTCGTCATCGTCGGAAACCCAAAGTTCGTCGCCCTCGTTCACGAAGAATTCAAGACCGAGGCAGGTCTTTCCCGCTTCCGGAATCATCTCCGGCGACCAGGAACCGAAGTTCTGGACGCGGCCGACCTGGACCTCCGGGGCGTGGATGTAGATCCAGTTATCGGGGAATCCGTCTTCCTCCGGCACAACAAGCGCAACGGTGAGGAAGTCGCGGAACTGGAGCGACTTCGCGGCGAGCACGACGTCTTCGGGTGCGGGCGGATCCATTGCTTGAACGAGAAGCGGAATGGGCATCGACGAGATGACATCGGTGCAGGCGTGTTCGGTGGAACCGACTGGTCCGTCGGTGACCACGTGCGTCGCTCCGCCATTGGTGTAGCGCACCTTCGTGACGGTTTGCTCAAAGAAGACGTCGCTGCCCTGACCCTGGACGAGGGTCTGGCAGCGTTCCCACATCATGCCGGGGCCATGACGGGGGTATTCGAATTCTTCGATGAGGCTCGTGATGTCTTTCTGGTTGCGGCTCGGTGTGATCGCATTCCAGATGGCGCTGAAGAGGCTGAGGTTCTTAATGCGCTGGGCGGCCCAGTCGGCCTCGAGCTCGTCGGCCGGCACACCCCAAACCTTCTCGGTGTAGGTCTTGAAGAATGTGCGGTAGAGGCGCCAACCAAATTTGGCGGCGACATAACCCTCGAACTTCGTCTGATCCTTCGGCGGGTTGATCCGAGCCCAGATGTAGGACAGCACGCAGCGAACGGCCTCGATGATGCCGAGGTTGCCGAGGGCGTTGAACGCTTTCAACGGATAGTCGTAGAACTTGCCCTGATAGAAGATTCGGCTCATCCGCGGTCGAAGAAGGAAATCTTCGTCGGGAAGAACCTCGTGCCAGAAATCGCGTACCGGCTTCACCTTCGTGAAGAAGCGGTGGCCGCCAATGTCGAAGCGCCAGCCATCCCGCTCGACGGTTTGAGAAATACCGCCGACAACGTCGGTTGCTTCCAGCACGGTGGCGGTGTGGCCAGCCTTGCCAAGCTTGTACGCCGCGGTGAGACCCGCCGGGCCTGCGCCGATGATCACGGTGCGTGCCGAAGTGTCGTTGGCCTGTTCTTCGCCCATGGTTGCTGCCTTCCCGAAGCCGCAGGATCTTACCCCCATTCACCGTCGCAGCCATCGCCCGCGCGACACTCAACCTATGGAGATCATGTGCCCACGTTGCGGCCTGACGGCTGAGGTCGAGTTCTATGCCCCGTGCGACGATTGTCGGACCACTCTGCGGGCAACTTTGGGAGCCGATGACGGGGGAGCGGCCGAGGCCGTCGAGTACGAACCCAAGATGAATGTCACACCCAATGCCGTGGCGCTGAAGGATGACTGACGCTCGTCCCAGGGCGATGATTTCGCTTAAAACGAAACAAGACCCCGAGTAGCCTCCCGGTTCGCACCGGTCAACTCCTCGGGGCCTCGAAAGTGGCTCCTTCACCTGGCCGGCCACCCCGTCGGAATGTCCTGCCATATGGGGCCTGCCCTTGCGGGGCGGACCCTGACTCCCAGCGCCGAACGTCTCGCTGCTGTTTGCCTGGTTCAACCATCAGTACCCAGCGGTACCCGGTCCGCTTCGACCCGCCGCCACCCCCGTCGGTGTGACCTCGTTTCGCTGCGACCCTGACACGTACCCTCCATCGGGTTTGTTCCCCCTCCCGGCCTCACACCCTGCGGTGTGCTCCTGACGGTGGCGGACCCTCCGGCTGGCGGTACTTCCCCTTCGCTCCCGGTCAGACCCCCGTCAGGGACCCTTCCGTTTGCTCCGGCTACGCACCTCCGTGCCTCCAGTCGACCCGCCGGTTCCCTCTCGGGTCCCGGCCTGATCTTGCCTGCCTCTGCTCTTGCTCCAGCTCCGAGGAACCCGGTCCGTTCTTCCGGGGCTTGCGCCCTTTCCGTCCTTCACGGCGTCCCAGTGCATTCGCTCCTGCGTCGACAAGGTGCACTCTGATGTGGCGCCCCGCACGGGTCAAGGGGGTGAAGGGAAATCCACAGGTTTCGATGAGAAACCCACCGGTAATCCCCAGATTAGTTGTCGTTCTCCACCGCGTCATCCACAGTTTCGATGGTTTCGGGAAGTTCGGGCAGCGCAAAGTCGGCGTAGCGATCGGCGTGGCCGATGACGTCAGCGACATAGGCACTCGAGTTGTTGTAGCCGAAGTAGGCAGAGCGCAGGTTGGTGCGATTGCCGAGATTGCCGCCGAGCGCACACAAGTAACGGCCCGCGCTGTAAGCGGCGTCGTACATATTCTGCGGATCGGCGAAGCCATCACCGCTGCCGTCTCGACCGCGTCGGAGCCAGGTCTCCGGGATGAACTGGAGCGGGCCGACGGCTCGGTCCCACTCAAGGTCGCCGTCGTACTTACCTCCATCAGTGTCGACCATGGCGCGAACACCAGGGCCACCGTCAAGGGCGATGCCGATGATTGGGCGATCGACTCGCCCGTCGCTCCGTAGTGATCGGCCCCCGTAGCGACCGTGGCGGCTCTCAATACGGGCGACACCCGCCAGCATCCACCATCGGGCGTTACACGCCGGCCACGCCTCGGCGAGCAACTCTCCGGCGTTGAGATAGGCGTCGAGCGCGACAACCGTGAGGTCGGTGCCGGGCAGCGAGGCCGACCATCGAGCTCGCCGAACGTCTTCCGCGGCGTCGTCGATCAACCTCGCAAGTACGATCGCTGCTGATTCGCCAGCGTCGATTACCGACCGGGTCGACCCGATTTCGGTGTTGAGCTCGATCGCCCGGGCGACAAGTTGCGTGGCGTCGTCGCCTACGGCGGCCTGATGGTCAAGTAGGGCTTGCCGGTTCGAGAGTTGGACTTCCTCAACGCGCCGACCCAACTCCACGCCACGAGCGGCTTCGGTCACGTTTCCGGGATCGTTGAGTCCGGCGAGCGGGTTCGTGCCGAAGTTGACGTATTCGGCGAGTGCCCTCGCAGTGAGAATCGATTCAACGACCTTCAGCTCGGCGGCCGTGCTCGCGATGCTGTCGACGGCGACAAAATGATCGGCACGGATCACGACGAGCTCGGCCTCCATCTCAACAAGTCGGCCCTGGGCCGCTGTGACGCGCCGGTCGTTGTCGGCGACCGCGAAATGCGCGTCGTCGAATGCGGCGACGGTTCGAGTCCACGCGCTGCCGCCGAGTTCGAGCGCGGCGATGCGCGGATCTAGTCGCTCGTCAGGGACCAGCACAGCTACGGAGGCAATAACATCCTCGGCCGCGCTTGCTCGCTCGCTGGTGCCATCTCGCAGCGTGATCGAGGCGGCTACTGCTGATAGCGCGAGGCCAAGTGTGACGGCGAGACAGACGCGCATACGAGTGCTGGAGCGGTGTCGAGATCCAAATTCATGCACGGGTGCGTCACCTCGAAGACCCAACGGCCCTGGATCGCCCACATGACCCAGCGGCCAGTGTAGCGATCGTACGACCGGTGGGGGTTCACCCTCGAGCGTTCGGCCACTGGCCGCGTTCGAGCAGCACGTCGCGGAGAACTTCCGGCCGGTCCGTCATGATGCCGTCGACGCCGAGGGCCAGGAGGCGGTGCATCTCGGAAGCCTCGTTGATCGTCCATACGTGGATATGAATGTCGCGGCCGTGGAGGTACTCGACAAAGCGCGGGGTGACGATCTCAAGGCGTTTCGCCCGCACCGGCACTTGTACCGCGTGGATCCACTTTGCTCGCACCGAGATGCCCTTCGCTTCTGCGAACAGCGCCAGGGTTCGCCGGGGGCCAGCGCTGATCGCCAGGTCGGGGCCCACCCGTTGCCGTACCGCGGCGATGCGCTTGTCGGAGAACGAGCCGACCATCACTCGGTCAACGGACTTCGATGCGAGAATTGTATCGGCCAAAGGCACGATGGCGGCTGCGTGTTTTGGATCGATGTTGATGCAGGCGCGGGGGAACGCCTCGAAGAGTTCGTCAAGACGAAGTATCGGCTCGGTGCCATCGACCCGGGCACAGCGAACTTCTGACCATGGCAGCTCGGCGATCACACCGCTTCGGTCGGTGACCCGATCGAGCTTGTCGTCGTGAAACGCGATCGCGACGCCGTCGGACGTGACATGGACGTCGGTCTCGATATGGGTGAAACCGAGGTTGAGCGCGTGACGAAATGCTCGCTCGGTGTTCTCGGGATGGACGCTGGCGCCGCCTCGATGAGCAAACGCGATCGGCCTTCCGACGTCAAGATACGGATGAATCCGAGGCACGGGTACACCGTACTTCGATACGGTCGCAGCTATGACCGCCGCTGACCGTGTGATCGACCTGCTGTGGGCGGAGGGCGACATCCCTCTCGCGGAGACCCTTCTCCTCCTTGCGGAATCGCGGCCCGGTGCCGGTCCGTGCGTGGACCCCGGACTAGCGGCCCTCGATCGTTTTG
>Ga0115000_10000928_pt1 | contig 26678 bp, 27 predicted proteins | sample ArcticOcean_MG_C_6_FD_89690 | JGI IMG/M metagenome (GOLD analysis project Ga0115000, IMG submission 89690) | Marine microbial communities from western Arctic Ocean - ArcticOcean_MG_CB8_128 | ecosystem: Environmental > Aquatic > Marine > Oceanic | place: Arctic Ocean: Canada Basin | collected... | reverse complement strand
GGGAGAAAAAGTTTTGCCCTTCGGAGAACCTTGTCGCGAATGGAGCGAGAATGGAAGAAGGCAGATCGCAAAGTCAGCGAGACGGAAATTGGCGGGGTCGATTTCACCACGCTGAGTGAGCCGGAAGGCAACAGGCAGATGCACGTTGGCCGTGTCGGCGCTCAACTGATTATCGGGACAAAGCCGGCACAAATCGAGGGTGTCCTCGCACGATTAAACGGCAAGGGAGACGGGACACTGGCAGACAACGCGGCATTCGCAGCGAGCCACAGCGCTTTACTGAAGGAAGCCGATTTTTACGTGTGGGCGAACCCCAGCGCGGTTCTGCCGCAGTTGCTCGACAATCTTCCGGACGGGGCCGAGTTGGGCATCGACTTCGGTGAAGTGGTGAGTGCGCTGGGCATCAAAGGTCTGGGTACGTTTGCCATGGCGTACAGCGAGCGGCCCAGTGGAGCGCACTACGAGTTGTTCATCGGTTTGCCAAAGGCCAAGCGCAAGGGGCTTTTTGGCCTGCTGGAAACCAAACGAGCAGATGCCTCGCCACCGCCGTTTGTCCCTGCCAATGTGGGCGGTTTTTTGCGATGGCGCCTCGACATGGATGCTGCATGGAAAAACCTTGATAAGCTGCTGCTCGAGTTATCGCCGGACGTGGCCAACATGGTTGAGTTCACCGTCGGCCTGCTGGGTAAGGACAAGGATGCGAACTTCGACTTCAGGAAAAGTTTTCTCAACAATTTTGGCGACGATCTGATTCTTTATCAAATGCCCCCCAAAGGCACGGCGCTGAACGGCATTGGCGCCGGGCCGATCGTAGTTCTCGTCAAGTCTCCGAACCCTGACGAACTGATCAAAGGCATCGGCGCGGTGCCCGGTATCCTGCCGCCGCCGCTCAACGAGACAGCAATGTTACCGCGCCGGCTCGGCGACCACACGGTGTACAGCTTCGAGTTGGCGGAGTTCCCCGACCCCAGCACCGGCGAACTGGGCAAGATGGAACTGCTCCTTGCCGCCCGGGACGGCTACATGGCGGTAGCCACCGACACCGACCTATTGCAGGTGTTCCTAGACGGCAAGACGAGCAGCAGTCTGGCCAAACGCGACGGGCTGGCAACAGCGGCTGCATCGGTAGGCGGAATGGACTCCGGGATCTTCGGCTACCAGAACGACCGGAACATGGTGCTCAACACGATGGACACCCTCCGCAACAACGCCGACCAGTTTGACATGATTCTCAGCATGATCCCAACGGATGGCTTTGGCGAAGTCAGCCTGAGCGAGTGGCTTGATTTCTCACTGCTGCCAACGGGCTCGAAAATCGCAAAGTACTTTGACTTCACCGTTTACGGCGCAGAAACCAACGATCGAGGGATCAGTCTGAAGATGTTTTCACCCCGCCCGGCGACACTGAAACGGTAGCCTCCGCCGCCTTGAGTTTTCGCAGCGCGGCCTCGAGTGCCAGCTGGCCGGACACGAGTTTACGGTCACGCAACTTTCGCAGCTTACGGGCATAGGCATTTCCCGGCTGGGCGGCTTCTCCCATCAGGAAAATTCCCGCCGCACAGGATTTCGCCGTGCCGCGAAGCACCGCCGCCGAGAGCGTCGGGGTGTCCGTTCCCGGCTCGCCCCATACATCCCGCAGCGCGACAAGGATCCGCGACTCCTGTTCGCCGCCAAGTTGGAACGTCCCACGCAGCGCCTCCCACAAGCCGTACTCGGCCGGCATGAGCCGCTGCAACACGTCGAAGCCGGCCACCCGCAACTCGTACCGCTCGCTGGCGACAAGTCGCATCACGGCCGGGGCGGCGCGGTGGCCCATCATCGACAGCACGGCCGCGGCTGCGTTGGCCTCCTCGCCACCCGGCTTGGCCTCGATGATGCCAACCAGCGCCGGAGCGGCGGGAACGGCGTCCAACTGCATGTTCCGCAGCACGTGCAGCATTCGCGTGCGATGGCCGCCGTCCGCTTGGCCAAGTCGATTGGTGATCTCGCGCAGCGGCAGAGAACCCAGCCCGCGCAGCGCGGCGAGGGCGTGGTTGTAAACCAACTGCTCGGGGTCACCGAGTGACGTGACCAACTCGGGGATGGCCGGCACCGCAGCTTGGCCAAGCGCGGCCAGGCCCGCCACGCCGCCGGCGCGGATTTCCGAGCGCTCGTAAAGGTTCACCCAGCGCATGAGGTCACGCCGGTCGATGCCCGGCACTTTTTTGACGGTGGTGAGCAGGGGCTGTTTCCAGACCGGATCTGTGTGGTGAACCGCGAGTTGCAACCACGGGAGAGCGTTGGTGCCGAGTTGTGCCACGGCGGCCTGCGCAGCGGCGCGGCGAGCGGGGGAGGCCGTGACGAGCAAATCCTGCACCCATTCCTCGAGCGACCGGCCGGCCACCTCCGGCCCGCGGTCGCGCCGGGTCACGATGAGCAATAGCGCGAGCACGGCCAGCACCGTCAAGCCGATCTTAAGCCACCGCCGTTTCTTCATGCGGGAAAGTCTGCGAGCGGCGGTGGGCGGCGGGAAGAAAAATCAGCCGTTTTGCGACTGTATCTGGCCGGTGATCTCAAGAGCCAGCTCGATGGCCTGCCGCGCCGACTCGCCGCTTACGATCGGCTCCTGTTTTTCGGCGACGCACCGGATGAAACTTTCCAGCTCGACCTTGAGCGGTTCCTCGCGCTGGATCGGCACCGGCTCACGGACGACTCGCCTACCGCCGAACTGGCTGACGATGGCACTGTCCTTGCCGGCGAAGACTTTCTTGAGGATGGACGATTCCTGTTCGTCGTCGCGGGCGAGGCGATAGTGGTAGCCCTTTTGCTCGCGGTAATCGAGCGACACGTAGCCGGGCTCGTCGCCCCCGCTGAAGACGCGGATTTTACGCAGGCTCTCTGGGCTGACGCGGCTGACGGTGAGGTTGGCGACGCAGCCGTTGGCGAAGCGCAGCCGGGCGTTGGCGATGTCCTCCGACGCGCTGAGCACCCGCACTCCGGCAGCATCGACGTGCTCGACCGGCGAGCGCACGAAGGCCAGCACAATGTCGAGATCATGAATCATCAGGTCGAGTACCACGCCGATGTCCATGCTGCGTGCCGGGAAGGGCGAGAGCCGGTGCGACTCGATGAAGCGCGGCTCGCGGGCGGCCTGCTGCAGGTATTTGAAGACCGGGTTGAACCGCTCGATATGGCCGACCTGCAGCACGCAGTCGTGCTGCTTGGCCAAGCGCACGAGGTCGGCGGCCTGCCCGGCGTTGTCGGTCATCGGTTTCTCAACGAGCAAGTGTTTGCCCTGCTCGAGCAGCGGCTTGGCTAAGTCGTGATGTGTGACCGTGGGCGTGACGATACTCAGGGCGTCCGCCGCCGCCGCGGCGGCCTCGACTGAGCCAAACGCGGAGGTGCCGTGTTTTTCGGCAATCGACTTCGCTTGGGCGGGATTGGTGTCGTACACGCCGACAAGCTCGACGGCGCCTTGCCGGTGCATTTCGCTGTAAATTCGCGCATGCTGCTGGCCGAGCGAGCCCACGCCCAGTACAGCCACCCTGACCCTTGTTGTCATCCCCTGAGCCTAGCGGCCTCTTGGCCAAGCGGCGAGGAAATCAGCCCTCACAGGCTCCCACGGCACAAACCGTGCTTCCCTAGGTTTGATTTTCTCGGGCTTTGGTTCGAATCTTGAATTTGACCATTTGAAATGGCGGTTAAGAAACAACAACAAGAACTACGCGCCCTGCTGATTGAAGAGAACGAAATCATCATCGAGTCCCTCAGTGAGATTATAAGATCGCAGGGCTTTATTGTCATCACACACAAGGATTCCGGCCAGACCATAAACCTAATGAAGGGGGGCGCTGAGCCTGCTCATCGCGGATGACAAGTGCAGAGGCAAGGAGAGTCTGGAAATTCTTGAGGGGGCGCCAAAAGAAAGTTCCCTCCGACACGCGTCTCCTACTCACCAGCCGCGTGAACGACGAGACCGCTCTGTCGCCGTTGATGGACGACTTCGCCTCAACGGCGGCGCTCATTGAGCAACTCGACTTCGTCATGACCATCGACACCGACTTGGCCCACTTGGCCGAGACACTGAGCAAACCGACTTGGTTGCTGCTCTCCGCCGCCAGCGACTAGCGCTGGATGCTCGGCCGCGACGACTGCCCGATGTACCCGTCGATACGCCTGCTCCACCAAAAACCAAGCTCGGCGACTGGAGCGATCCCTTGGCCAAGCTGAGCCCAGGGTTAGCCCGCACTGTTTAACACACGCGCCCAAGCGCGCACTCGACAGCAAAGCGGTTGGTCTGCATCATTCCCGCCGACTTTACCGCATAAAAATGGCCAAACCCGAAATTAAAACCAAGGTCGTTGGCAGCTACCCCATTCCGTCGTGGCTCGCCGCAAACCCTTCAGCGCCCGCCCTACGCGACGCCATTCTGGTCGTGCTCAAGACGCAGGAACTGGCCGGGATCGACCTGGTCTCCGACGGCGAACTGTCCCGCTTCGACGTGAGCCACCCGGAGACCAACGGCATGATCGACTATTTCATCCGGCCAATGGGCGGCATCGCGTCAGCTCTCTCTCGGGAGGACTTGGCCCAGTTTGCCGCCGAGCAGCGGATGGGCTTTCGCGCCCAACCGGCCGGCGTCGTCGAGGGGCCGCTCACCGAGGGCTCGCTGAATCTGCCGCGCGATTGGCAGCTCTTCCGGGGGCTGTCCAGCGCGGACACAATGTTCACCTTCACCGCGCCGTACATGCTGGCCCGCACATTGGTCGACCGGCAGCACGGTGACATTCGCGCACTGACGATGGCGCTCGCCGAGGTGCTGCGCAAACAGGTTGAGTCGATCGACGCGCCGGTGATCCAAATGGACGAGGCTCACTTAACCGGCCACGCCGAGGACGCCGAGTGGGCGCACGAGCCGTTCAACCTCGCGCTGGGCGGCATCCGGGGCGAGAAAGCGCTACACCTCTGCTTTGGCAACTACGGCGGGCAGTCGATCCAAAAAGGCTACTGGAAAGACCTGATGCCGTTTCTCAACAAGCTGGACGTCGATCATCTCGTACTCGAGTTCGCGCGGCGCGGCTATAATGAACTGGAGGCGTTCAAAGAATTGAAACCGGGAACCAAGCTCGGCGTCGGCGTGGTGGACATAAAAGACAACGAAATCGAGCCGACCGACGTGATCGCTGGCCGAATCGAAAACGCCGTGAACGTCCTCGGTATCGACCGAATCAAGTGGGTTCACCCCGACTGCGGCTTTTGGATGTTACCGCGCAGCGTAGCCGACCTAAAAATGGCCGCTTTGGTAGCCGGCCGTGACCAGTTCCTCGGACGCTGAAACTGAGTTTTTTCACTGTAACTTTATCAATATGAGCCATTTAAGACACTTTATCGCTTGTTTATACACCGATTGAAAAACTCAAATAAATGGCTTTTTTTAACTAAAAAAAGATCATTTCAATCAATTGTTGAAGAGTTTTCCACCAGTTTTCCACAATTTCATCCAAGCAATCCAAGGCTGTGCCATATTGTCCCAGTATTCCAAGTTGACAGTGGCCGAGACTGACACTAGCCTCAACCCTGCTTTCGGGGAGAGGGCAAAAATATCTCCCATTTAGCTTGAGGAAAGGAAGTGAATCTCATTTGACTGAAATACGAATCAGAAAAGGCGAACCGCTCGACAGAGCGTTGCGCCGACTGAAAAAACGGCTCGATCGCGAAAACGTGATTAAGGACGCACGCAACAATCGTTATTACGAAAAGCCAAGCATGCGCAAACGCCGCAAAATGAAAGTGGCCAAGTTCACGCAGATGTTGAAGACTCGCCACGCGGACGACTGATCCGCCTGTCTTTTTTTGCCGGAAGTTGCCAGGCAGGCAGCTTCCGGCTATTTTTTTGCCGCGATATGTATTCCTTCTCCACTTGTTGGAACTCTCACCGCCACACCGATGGCCGTGCCATGCTCGAGGAAATCCGTGACCTCGGCTTCGAGTACGCAGAACTCAGCCACGGGATTCGCCTGAGTCTCGTGCCCGGTATTTTTGAGGCGTTCGAGGCCGGCGTGATCAAGATCTCCACGCTGCACAATTTCTGTCCGCTGCCCATCGGGTGCAACCACGCTAACCCGAACGTCTTCAAGTTTTCCTCCACCAACCCACGCGAGCGCGACAACGCCTACAAGCACTCGATGAAAACCATCGAGATGGCGGATCGGCTCGGGGCCAAGCTGATCGTACTGCACATGGGCGAGATCGACATGCGCAACTACACCGACAAGCTCATCGATCTGCTCGAGGCCGGAAAACAGGACACGCCGAAATACCAAAAACTCTGTCAGGCCGCCGAGATCAAGCGCGAGAAAAAGAAAACCAAGTACTGCGACCTTGCCTACGAAATGCTCGAGCGCATCGCCGAGCAGTCGAGCCTGCGCGGCATCAAGCTCGGCATCGAGATCCGCGAGTCGCTCGAGGAAATCCCCATCGACACCGACTGGGACTTTTTCTTTCAGCGCTTCGAAGATCCGAACATTTGTTACTGGCACGACATCGGCCACGCGCAAATCAAGGAGAACCTCGGCTTCATCCACCACCGGCTGCACCTCGAGTCGATGGCCGGGCGCTTGGGCGGTTTTCACCTTCACGACGTGCAGTTCCCAGCCCGAGATCACCGCCCGCCGGGCCAGGGGATGATTGATTACGAGGGGCTCAAGCACCTCGTGAAGCCGGAACACATCAAGGTCTTCGAGCTGAGCCCGAGCCTCAAGCCGGACGCCGCGAGGGAGGGCGTCGCCCACCTGAAATCCATCTGGGGAGAGGATTGAAATCTGCTCCTAACGCCCTGCGCCTCACGCTGAAACTGGCCATCAGCCTTGTCTTGGTAGCGTGGATTCTGCACGGCATTTTCTCCGGTGAAGCCGAGCAACAGACCAAAGACTGGGCCAGCCTGACATTCGCCGAACAGGTTCGTGCAAGCTGGACGATCGGGCCGGTCGCCTTGTGGGAGACCATCTCCGACGTAAGCATTGTATGGCTGCTGGCCTCGTTTGTTTTCATGGGCGCGACGATTTTCATTGGCGTCATCCGCTGGCGTTTGGTGCTGGCGGTACAGGGGTTGCATCTGTCGCTTGGCCGCGCCACCGGCATTTCGTTGGTCGCCCATTTTTTCAACTCCTTCCTACTCGGCTCGACCGGCGGCGACCTGCTAAAGGCCTACTTCGCCGCCGCCGAGACCGCCCACAAAAAAGCCGAAGCCGTGACCACAGTTGTCGTCGACCGGCTGCTTGGCCTGTTCGCGATGCTGCTCTTTGTTTCGATGATGGCATTGCCCAACTGGAACATCGTGATGAGCCAGCAACGCTTCATGGCCGTGATGCTCGTCGTCCTCGGCATGCTCTTCGTGAGCGGCTTGGTCGTCGTGCTGTCATTTTGGGCCGGGCCAACCAAGCCGCGCCTAAAGTTCGAGGCGTTCCTGGCCAGGCTGCCCAAAGGCGAGGTATTGGTGCGCTGTATCGAGGCGTGCCACGCCTTTGGCGAAAAGCCCGGTTTCCTCCCGCGCGTGCTCGGCTGGTCGATGCTGCTCAGCTTGGCCTGCGTGTTGCAGATCGTCGCGCTTGGCTTCGGGCTTGGCCTGCCGATGGGCGAGCACTTCCGCGTGCTGCTGCTCATCGTCCCGGCGATCATCTGCATCAGCGCACTGCCAATCACGCCCAGCGGCATCGGTGTCCGCGAAAACCTCTACGTGTTGCTGCTCAGCGCCACCGCGATCGGCATCGAGGCCAAGACGGCGTTGTCACTCTCGCTGCTGGCGTTCGCCGGCAGCCTGTTGTGGAGCCTCATCGGCGGCGCGGTGTACCTCGCTTTCCGCAGTCGCCACTCCCTCGATTAAAACCCAAGCGCTTGGCCAAGCAGTCATTTCTTGTTTCGTTTTTTACCTAGTTCCTTCAGGAGCTTGGGCAGGGGAAGGGTATTGATGACGTCGTTGGCGGTGAGCCAGCCTTTGCGGGCGATACCGGTACCCAAGCGTAAAAAACCGGCGTGCTCGTTGCGGTGGGCGTCGGTGTTGATGACGCATTTCACCCCCTTAGCCTTGGCGTGCTGCCACAGGCGCCAATCGAGGTCGAAACGGTACGGGTTGGCGTTAAGCTCGAGCCAGGTACCGGTCGCGGCGCAGGCGTCGATGACGGCGTGCTGGTTGACGGGATAGGCTTCGCGGCGGAGCAGCAGCCGGCCGGTGAGGTGACCCAGCATGTGGACGTTGGGGTTCTCAGCGGCGGCGATGAGACGGCCGGTATTGTCGGCCTCGCTGCTGCCCGCGACGTGCAGGCTGGCAACAACGACGTCGAGCTCGGCGAGCAGGGAGTCGTCGAAATCGAGCTTGGTTTTGAGTATGTCCACCTCGATGCCACTGAGAAGGCGGAAGGGGTTGCCGTCAGCCTCGAGTTGCTGGTTGACGCGTGCGACCTCGGCGATTTGTTTGCGGAGCCTCGCCTCGTCGAGGCCGTTGGCTTGGAACGACGCGCGCGAGTGGTCGGTGATGGCCCAGTAGCCGCAGCCCAGCCCGCTCATGTGGTCGGCGATCTCCTCGAGCGACTCGGCGCCATCGCTCCAGTTGGAGTGGTTGTGCAGCGAGCCCTTGAGATTGGTCCACTCGATGAGGCGCGGGATTTTGCCCGCCTCGCCGGCGTCGAACTCACCCTTGTCCTCGCGCAGCTCCGGCGGGATGTAGGCGAGGTCTAGCGCGGCGAAGATGTCCTCCTCGGTTTTGCAGTCGAGCCGCAGCTTGGGGTCGCGGGTTTCCTCGGTGCTCTTGAAAAGGCCGTACTCGTTAAGGCGCAGGCCGCGGGCGATGGCGCGTTGGCGCATGGCGATATTGTGCTCCTTGCTGCCTGTGAAGTAGGCCTGCGCGAACGGATACTCGGTATCGCTGACGACGCGCAGATCGCCCTGTATGCCGCCCTCTAGAATGACGCTGGCCTTGGTGTCGCCCTTGGCCGAGACGGAGAGGATGCCGGCTTGGTCGGTGAAAAACCCAATGATCGACTCTGGGTTTTTCGACGAAACGAGGAAGTCGATGTCGCGGACGATTTCCTTGTGGCGGCGCAGGCTGCCGGCGGTGCTGCAGCGGATGACGTCGGGGTGGGCGCGGAGCTGCTCGAGGATGGGTTCGGCGAGATTGAGGGCGGCGCTAACGTGGTGGTGCGAGGCGTAGTTGCGGCGGAACTCAATGCCCTCAAGGATTTTCGACTCGGTCTTTTTGCCGAAGCCCGGCAGTTCGGCGAGTTTGCTGTCTTTGCATGCCTGCTCGAGTACCTCGACGGTCTCGATGCCGAGTTTGCTGTAAACAGCCTTGACCTTTTTCGGCCCCAAGCCGGGGATGTTGAGCATGGCGATGAGGCCGTCGGGGATTGAGGCCTTGAGCTCGTCGTAATAAGCGAGGCGGCCGGTGGTGGCCAGCTCGGTGATCTTCTCAGCCAACGCCTTGCCGATGCCCTTGATGTCGCCCAGGCGTTCCTCCTCGACGAGCTTGGCTAACGGCTCGGTGAGGCTCTCGAGAGTGCGCGCGCCGTTTTGGTAGGCGCGCGTCTTGAACGGGTTCTCGCCCTTTAACTCGAGGAACACCCCGATCTCCTTGAGGATGTCCGCAATCTCGTCCTTTTGCATCGGGCGAGTTAATCACGGCCGGAAGCGGCGGCAAAGGCCGATCAATCCGTTTGCGCGGATGAGAGCGACATAACAACGGGGTATTTATTGTCGCGACAGCGTCATGGAATGCGGTTCTCTGCACCGCTATGTGTTGCTTCGAAAAGCGGTAGGGACGGCCGCACGCAAAGACGCTCGCACGACTTTTTAGCGCGCTTGGTTTACAGCTTGAGCTCCTGGCACTCTCGGCCAAGCGCTTGGCCAACGGCTGCGCAGGTCAGTTGGCCGTTTATGGGCGGATTAAAGACATTCGCTGCGATATCCGCCAAGGCCGGCTATGTGGACTTTACTGCCGTTCGCCGCAACCCCGTCAATTGTAGCTTTGCGCGTAATGCTCCAGTCAATTGTCAAAAAGGCACCTGCTTTTTCAGACTAAATTTACAATAGGGACCAACCATGGATAATGGATACTGCCAGCGTATAGATCGCAAGAAGAGCGACGTTGACGGGATTGCCGGATAGCTTTGGCGTCTTTATCTGAGAAACATTCAAGACCGCAAGGCAGAGGCCGCTGGTACCGAGAATGATGGAAAACACTGAGGGATCAAAATACCCTTCAAATATAAAAATAAAGACAAGAATAATACTGTTATTATCAATAGCTAAACCAGTATATTTCGCATCATCCGATAGCCCAAAGGTGCTAAAATAACTCAGCCGGAGCGCACCAAAAACCAGCATTATGAAAACGACTGGCAAAAAGGCTGGGCTAAAGTTAGCATAGCTCAAGATCAAAATAGCGGGAGTGACGCCATAACTTACGATATCAATTAGCAGATCAAGCTGGCCTCCAAATTTTCGATCAGCGCCTGTTCGCCCCGTCATCCTGCGCGCAATAATTCCGTCAGCCCAATCGAATGCGACCGCCCAGATCATGCCGATCATTGCAGCGGCATATACACCCTCTATTAGAAAATAGATCGCTAACAGCGTGCATCCCAGACCTGCAAGAGAACAGATATTGACAATATCTTTAACATATGAAAGGATGCTTTTTGGTTGTTCTGTCGCTTTGGCCTTTTCGGCTCTCATGGCAGGTCCCTATTATTATTAGTCAATATTTGAAAGGTAATCTCAGCTACACTTTCTGTGTGCATTTGAAACGAGTCGCTTTCAAAACAAACACCGATTCTAGATTTCTGAAGGTCTGGAGTTATCTCGGATTTTTTTGAAAAAAAATGAATAAATTTCACTTCTCACTCAAATAGCACAGTTTATGGACAAGTAAAAGGAAAAAGCGGAGAATGATCGTCTATACAGTTGGCACTTTCGATTTACTTCATGTCGGCCATCTTGCTCTGCTGAACCATTGCAAGTCACTGGGCGATATCCTCGCCGTTGGCGTTGCTTCAGATAAGGTCGTAAACCTTTACAAAGCAAATATTCCAGTTGTTCCGTTGGGGCAGCGCGTGGAGATGTTGCGGGCGTTAAGCTGTGTCGACATTGTCCGTCCTTATCATGAACTTGAATATATTTCAGGCTGCAGAGCTGTGAACGCGGATATCTTTGTGATTGGAGAAGATTGGGGGAGTAAACCTCACAACTTCGCTGTGGATGCTTATTTGAAAAAATCGGGCAAACAAATTGCCCAATTTAGTTACAGCCCTCGAACGTCTTCCTCGAAAATAAAGCAAATCGTTTTGGATCAGTCCCAAGCACGAGGATAGCCAAACTAGATGTAATCGCAATTGGCTCACAGCCGTCTTTCTTAGATTGGTGGGTGTTGATGCCCCTGACCAACTCAGGCGCCAGAGCGCAGGCCTCGGCAAGGCCGTGGTTGGCGAGCATCTCGACGTAGCGATACGTGACGTTGGTCAGCGTCTGGGTGGCGGTGCCCGCGTAGGCTGCCGGCATGTTGGCCACGGAATAGCGGCTCACGCCCTCCTAAATGAACACCGAGGCGTGTTGGGTGGTCGAAGCGCGCGAGGTCCCGGCGCATGCAGCACCAGTTGATAGGCAACCGAGGAGAGCAGTCCGACCCTTTATTCCTGTTTTATGATCTCCTTGGGGATGGCTATTTTCATTGAGTTGCTGGTTGTGATATGACCCAGCTGTTGACTGAACATTTCCAACCCCGCTTGGCCAAGGCTTGGGTCAAAAAAAATCATAAAAAATCGCCGGTTTGCCTTTGACCAGCCCTTGGCCAAGCGATAAGGATATTGCCCCCAAGGAGTAGGTTCGTTCGCGAACACCGCAAAGATGATTATGCTTTTACAAGCTGGGGCGCCGGTGGCTGCCCCGAACGAGCTTATTTACGTGTGGACTGCGTCCACGCTGGCAGGTAAATCCATCATTGTTTTCCTGGGGGTGCTGTCGATGTTTGTCTGGTCGGTGATGTTGCAAAAAGTGCTTCAGACCCGGCAGGCTCGCAAGCTAAACAAGCTGTTTGTCGATGAGTTTCACCAGCACGAGGGCGTGCTCGTGATCCATGACCGCAACATCCACATTGAGGGCTGCCCACTGTTCAACGTGTACGACAACGGCTGCAAGAATCTGCTGGGCCGGCTCAAGACCAACGGCACCGAGGGCGAGCTTGGCTCGGAACAATACGCCACCGTCAAGTCGATGGAACATGTCAAGCGCACCATCGAGAGCGACGTTGCCAAGGAGTCGCTCAAACTCGAGAGCGGGCTGATCCAGCTTGCGAGCGCCGTGAGCGGCGCGCCTTTCGTCGGGCTGCTGGGCACGGTCTGGGGGGTGATGAGTACCTTCACCAACGTCGCCATGCTGCAGACCGCCAGCCTACCGGTGATGGCGCCGGGCGTGGCGGCGGCGCTGGGCACGACGGTGGCCGGGCTGCTGGTGGCGATCCCGTCGATGGTCGGCTACAACTGGCTGGTGCACAACTTGCGGGTCTTCACGGTGGAACTGGACAACTTTGCGCAGGAACTAGCCTCGTGCATGGAAACCGAGTTCCTCAAGGACGAATAAACAGCATGCCCTCGAAAAATTTAGTGCAGGGAGAAAAAGGGTTACTCTGCCCGAAGTGCAGCCACCTGAACCCCGGCGACCTCAAGCAGTGCGAGTACTGCAACTCGCAGCTTTTCGTCAAGTGCAAGAAATGCGGGGCCAAGGTGCAGCGGGTGATCTCCAAGTGCCCGGAGTGCCGTCACCGGATGCACCAGAGCCCGTTCCGGAAACTCAAGAAGCGGTTGTTCGGCAAATCGCAAAAGCTCACGCTTGCCCAGGCGGCGATCATGATGATCGTAGCGTACGGCGCATTCAAGGTTATCACGATGGCAGCGAGTAAATTTTAGTCGTCATGCGCCGGTTCTCACAACGCAACCCGCTGGTCACGCTGAGCGACCTCAACGTCACGCCGCTCATCGACCTTGCGTTCGTGTTACTGGTTATTTTCATGATCACCACGCCGCTGCTCGAGCAGGGCTTGTCGCTCGACCTCCCCGGCGGCGGACAGCCGGACAGGCCGCTGGACAGGAATGACATTCGCACCGTCGAGGTGAATCAGTCGGGCGGCTACATGCTCGACAACGAGTCGTTGTCGCTCGGGCAGATTGAACAAAAACTGGTTGCGGATCATCAAAACAATCCGAATATTTTGGTGTACGTCCGGGCGGATCACCGCGGGACGTACGGCGCAGTCGCCGCGGTGCTGAACCGCTGCGAGCAAAACGGCATCACGCGGGTTTCCCTGCGAACAGAGCCGGAATAAGAAAGAAGGAAGGAAGAATGGGTAGGTTAAAACGCAGTTGCCTGGTTGGATCAGTCGTATTTCACGCGCTGATTCTAGCCATGCTCGTGCTTGGCCCGATGCTCCTGGCCAAGCGTGAGGAGAAGGTGCGGGTGATCGATTTGGTTCCGTCGGAAGTGATCGAGAAGTTGCTCTCCCCGGCCGCCCTGGTGGCTCCCCCGCCAGCCCCCTCGACGCCCAAACCCAAGCAGCCCGAACCAAAAAAAGTCCAGCCCAAGCCGAAACTAAAACCAAAGCCCCTCCCCCCTAAGCCGAAAAAAATCACTCCCAAGCCCAAGCCCAAGCCCAAGCCCAAAATAAAGGTCAATCTCAACTCGAATGTCCGGAAACCGGATGCTCAAAAAAAAGAGTCACAAAAGGAAGCGGCCAAGCAGCAAGCAGCGCTCAACAAGCTCCAAACCAAGCTCTCCGGCCGCACGTCGGTGAACGTCCCTCTTAGCCGGTATGCCTCGGCCAATTACGAGTCGCTCATCCGCCGCAAATACATGGACGCCACGATCCACCCCGGCGCGATCAGCGGGGATCCGGTCGTGAGAGTCCGCCTGGTCATCGCCCGAAACGGCACGATCCTCTCGGCCCGGGTCACGGGTAAATCCGGCGTGGCGAGTTGGGATCGCTCGGTGCAAAAGGCGCTAGACCGCGTGAAGTTCATCAAGCCGTTCCCCGAGTCGATGAAAAGCTCGCAACAGACCTTCAACATTAATTTTAACTCGAGAAATTTTTCATGAGGAAAGTAACCCACATCCGATTCCCAGTTTTAGCCGCCCTGCTTTTAGCCGGCTCCGCGCTTGGCCAAGCGCAACCCTCAATCGATGTCGACGTGTTCGACGCCGGCGACGTCAAGGCGATCCCGGTAACCCTCGAGGGCTTCACCGGCGAGACGCTGGCCTTGCTGAAGTTCGACCTGTTCGTGCAGGGCTTCGAGTTCGTGGACAAGGCCAAGGCGCAGTTCACCATCAAGGGGAAAAATGCCGGCAGCATTAACGGCGCGGTGTACGACCATGTGAAGCGCGGGTTCATCCTGAACAAACGATATCAGGGAGGCAGCCTGCGGCGGCAGGCGCACACATTCGCGAACAACGCTGTTGAGGCGATCACCGGCTCTCCCGGCATTGGCCTGACCAAGATCGCCTTCCGGCAGTTCCACGGGCGCGACACCGAGATTCACATCGCCGACTTTGACGGGCACAATTCCAAGCGCTTGACCCACGACAACTCCATCGCCGCTGGACCGGAATGGACTCCGAATAATGACTCACTCTTTTACTACTCCTACCGCCGGCAGAACCCCGACATTTACTCGCACAACCTCCATACCGGTGTTCGCCGCATCGTCGCCCGTTATTCCGGATCGAACATCAGCCCGGCGGTATCGCCAGATGGACGCCGTGTGGCGATGGTACTCAGCAAGGCCGGCAGCCCGGATATTTGGGCGGCCAGCGCCGACGGCACCGGCCTGCGTCGGCTCACCACCACCAAGGAGGCGGAGTCGTCGCCCTGCTGGTCGCCCGACGGACGCTGGATTTGCTTCGTCTCGCGAGCCAGTGGTCGCACGGCTTTGTACAAAATACCCGCAAATGGCGGGGCCATGTCGCGAATCCGCACGGTCGGTGCCTTTAATGCCACCGAGCCGGATTGGTCGCCCGACGGCAAAGCGATCGTCTTCACCACCATGCGGGGGGGCGGGGTGTTCGAGATATGCATCGTCCCGCCCGGCGGCGGAAACGTGGAAGTCCTCGCCACAGGGGAGGACCCCTCGTGGGCGCCCAACTCACGCACGCTCATGTTTACCAGCCGCTCCCGGGGAAAACGTGTTTTATCAGTACTTGACGTGCCCACCAAACGAGTCAAGACTCTGCCGCGCAGCTTTCCGGGCAACTGTACCCAAGCGGCTTGGAGCAAATGAAGCAAGGCAGCTAACCTCAAAACCATGACTATAGCGAAACAAGTTGGTTTAATTCTGGTAGCCCTCATGGCAGCCACCTCGGCCGGGTGCAAAACCAAGCCCAAGAACATTACCCCCATCCCCGGCGGAAACGCTAGCGTGGGGGGTGCAGGGGGCCTTATCGGCCGTGACAACAGCGGCTCCATTGGCAGCGACGGGGGTGTTATCACGGTTGATGAATCCGGCAACATCGGCCTGTCCGGACTCGAGGAGTTTGAGGACATGCTGATGGATCGCGAAGCATTGGCGGCCCAAACCGTTTATTTTGAGGTGGATCGCTCTGAAATCCACCCGGACGACCTTGGCAAAGTGGAGGCGGTCGCCGGCATCTTGGCACAAGACGCACAGAACAAGGTGATGATCGAGGGCCACTGCGACGAGCGCGGCACAGAGGAATACAATCGCGCCCTGGGCGAGCGCCGGGCATTGAGCGTCCGCGACGCGCTGGTTGGCTTGGGAGTGAGCACCGACCGGGTGCGCACGATGAGCCTGGGCGAGGATCGACCCGCCGACACGGGCCTCGATGACAGCGCCTTCTCCCGCAATCGCCGCGGGGAATTCGTGCTGCTCAAGCCCAAGCCGGGCAACTGATTTTTTGAGCGCAGTCGTTCCGCCTTGGAGTTGACTCTTTACATTACGCAAAAGCAGGCTAGGTTAACGGGCCTTTTTGACAAATTATGATGACTTATCTGAATTTAGCTTTTTCACCTGGAATGCCCGAAATCCTATTGGTTTTGGCTGTAATCCTGATTTTTTTTGGTGCAAAGAAACTGCCCGAACTGGCCAAGGGTATGGGACAGGGCATCAAAGAATTCAAGAAAGCCACGCGCGACGCCACCGGCGAGATGGAACGCGCCATGGATGACCCCCCAGATTACACCCCCCCGCCCACCCCTAAAATCTCCGAGCAAGCCAGCGGCGATGAGTCTAAAAAAGACGCCTGATCTGCTGGCGTTGAGATCGACTTGGGTTTGAACGATGTCCAAGGAACCCGACGGGCCTCCGGAGCCGGGGCAATCCACTCCCGCAGCCAAGCCAAAGCGTAAAGCTGTGAAGAAGAAGGTAGCCAAGAAGAAGGCAATTCCTGGGGGCAAAGCTGTGAAGAAGAAGGCAGCTAAGAAGAAGCACCCTAAGACCCCCCCATCACAGAAAAGTCCGGAGCAGGAAACTGCTCCCGAAACGAGCAATTCTTCAAGCCAAGCGCTTGGCCAAGCGGACGGGAGTGCCCCCGATTCCGTGGACGATACTTCGCAGCATGATGACCCATATCATCACGACTACGAACACGACGATCACGGTTCCTACGATGCCCATCACGACGATCACTACCATCACGGGCATGAGGAACACCAGGAGGCAGACCACACCGAGTCAGCGCTGAGTGCGCCCCTACCGGTTCCACGCAGCGGTGGCTCCGACGGCGACGACACGATGCCCGAGCTGGACGAAAACGGCGAGGAATTCGGCGGGCCAGTCAAGTCGTTCCTCGAGCACATGGAGGATTTGCGCTGGGTACTCATCCGCTGCGTCGCCGCTCTGGGCGTGGCCATGGTCGCCTGCCTTTCCGGGGCGCCTTTCCTGGTCGAGATGCTGTCCCGGCCGCTCGGAGAGGCCAAGCAAATCCTCACGGAAAACCGAATGGAAACCCTCACCGAAGAGGGCAAAAGCGAAATCCACGTCAGACTCACGGAGGAGGAGGTCTTTCGCATCCCGGTCGAGACCAACCTGCTCGCCGAGGCCTACAAACTGCTCGACCTGACCAACGAGGTCACCACATTCAACCTCATCCCGGCGGTGGAGAATGGCAAACTGCAGTTGCTCCTGCAGCCCGGCACAAACACCCAAGCCGCCGATGACGACCTCACCCAAGCCGGGCCGGAGCTAAAATCCATGGGGCCGCTCAGTGGATTCCTGGTCGCCCTGCAAATGGCCTTCTACGGCGGCATCATGATTTCGTTGCCTTGCATCCTGTATTTTCTAGGCCAATTCACCTTCCCGGCCCTGCGGATGAAGGAGAAAAAATATCTTCTCACCGCCGTCATCATCGGCGGCGGACTTTTCTTTTGTGGCGCAGCTTTTTGTTACTTTTTGCTGATGAAAATAGCGTTGAGCGCGGCGGCGGGATTCGCGAGCTGGCTGAACTTCGGGGCCGACATTTGGCGGGCTGAAGATTACATCACCTTCGTCTGCAAGTTTATGATCGGTATGGGCATCGCCTTCGAGCTCCCGGTTGTCATCCTGCTTCTCGTGAAGATTGGGGTGCTCGATTACAAGAAACTCTCCAAATTCAGAATGTATTGGGTGGTCATCAATCTTATCCTTGCATCGATTCTCACCCCGCCGGATCTCGTCACCCAAGTGCTCATGGCTCTGCCTATGCAGATTTTCTACGAATGCAGCATTCTCATCGCCTGGATTTGGTATCGCCGGGACAAGAAGAAAGAGGCACAACTCGCAAAAGAAGAGGCCGAGGCCAACAAAACGCCCCCTGACGAGCCTGAAAAATAGCGCCAAAAGACTTTACACCGGCGGCTTTCTGGCTAATCTGCCGCACCTGTTTAACTGATCCAATGAGATATTTTGCAAAAACAACCGGCGTTGCCGCTCTTGTTGCCTTCCTCTCGGTGGGCTGTGCCGGCCCTGAAAACAAGCTGGGGCGCGGCATCCGCAATTTCAGCGAGTTCACCCGCTTGGGCGAATTCAACCGTTCTGTCGAGCAAACAGCCCTCTGGGACGGCCCGCAGCACGCATACACCACAGGTGTCATCCGTGGCCTAAGCCGCACCGTTGCCAGAACCGCCGTGGGTTTTGCGGAGATTGTCACCTTCCCTTTTGCCACCCCGAACTACGAGCCGTGGCTACAAGGTGCCAGCGTGTTTCCGGATCCCTCCATAGCCACGCTGCAGTACCCTTGGGGTGGCTTGGTGATGCCGGACGACGCCCTATTCCCCTCCAGCTACACGCCCGGCCTTTGGGATGACGGAGTCTTTCACCCAAACACCGCCATTGGTTTTGGCGGCGGCGACGTGGCTCCTTTCTTTCCTGGAAGCCGCTTCAGGGTCTTTGACCACTGAGCCTCAATTCAGCAGTTTTCCTGGCGTCGACCCTGCGGTTGGCGCCTTTTTTTATGTCGTGAAACTCAGCCGCAAATCATACTGCAAAATCAACCTACTGCTCAACGTCGTCGGCCAGCGCGCCGACGGCTTTCACGAATTGGAAATGCTGATGCTGCCCGTGCCGATTTTTGACCGGCTCGACTTTGAGTTGCTCGGCCACGGCATTGAGCTGACCTGCAACCAACCGGGCATCCCCACCGATTCCAGCAACTTGGCATGCCAAGCCGCTGAGTCATTCGCGGCCAAGGCTGGAGTCACAGGCGGCGTCCGCATCCACCTCGAAAAATCCATCCCCGCCGAGGGCGGTCTCGGTGGCGGCAGCAGCAACGCGGCGGCAACCCTCCTTGCGCTCAACAAACTCCACGACGAGCCGCTTGGCCAAGCGATGTTGCACGAACTCGCCGCCGAACTCGGCAGTGACGTCCCGTTCTTTATGCAAAGCCAATCGGCCGTGGCCAAGGGCCGTGGTGAAATTATCGAGCCGGTTGCGCCACTCGAGGCACTCGACGGCAAGTCGCTGCTGCTCGTCAGACCAGGCTTCGGTGTCCCAACGCCCTGGGCTTACCAAGGCTTGGCCAAGTTTCCCGGATCAAAAACCCGCCCCATTGGCCAGGCGGACGAGTTGGCCAAGCGCTTGGCTAACGGCTCGCTGGCTGAGACCGGCGACGCCTTTTACAACTCACTCGAGGCGCCGGTCTTCGACAAGTTCCCGCTACTCAAGCTAATCAAGCAACTCGCTTTAGCTAACGGCGCGGAGGCAACGCTCATGTGCGGCAGCGGCTCGACCGTTTTCGCGATCTGCCCGGACGCCGCGACGGCGCAGTCGCTTGGCGAAGCGATAGAGGCGGAGTTTGGGAAGCAATCACTCGCACAGACCGTCTCGCTGCCCGGCGACTTTCCCAACACTGTCGCGTAGTCGGGAGCACTACAGCCAGCCCTTGAAGATCAGTCCGGGGAGAGTGTGGTATTTCATGGAGCGGATTTTTTTTGGTGACGCGCCGAGGTAGCGCGGGCGGCCGTCCACCGGCAATCCGTCCGGCCCAATGCGGACGCCCTTCTTTTCGATGCGCTCCCTGATCGAGCGAAGCAATTCACCGGCCATCGCCTCTGATTGAAACTCAATGGCGACTTCCGTATTCAACCGCTCCGATCGGGGGTCGATGTTGAATGAGCCCACCACACCGATACCGGCCTGCTCCAGAACCATGCTCTTGGAGTGCAGTGTCTCCATCCCCGCGCGGCCCGGTTCGCCCACCAGTTCATAAATCTCCAGCCCGAGGGCGAGGTAGTCTTCCTTTTTTCTCTGGTAAACAGCTTGCACTAGGAGGTTGTCGGTCGAGTTTAGGGAGTTGGTAAAAACTACCACGCGGACGCCACGCCGGAGGGCATCGCCCAGAATGGTTCGGGCTTTTCGCGTCAGGATAAGATACGGCGACTCGATCCAAATCGTCTCCCCCGGCGCAGCATTTTTCACCAGCTCAGCGATGTGGAACCCCGTGTTTTGTCCGCGGGTTTTCCTACCATTGAGATCGGCAAAAAAACGGATTTCATCCACCAGTCGCAGTCGCTGATTCCAGTCGGTGCGGCTTGGCAACTGTACGACTCTCGGATTGGACTGAAACTCCACCCAAGCCCTGTCGAGCGCCGCCTCGGCCTTGTCGATGTCTCGCTGAAGGATAGCACGGTGCACCTGCGGGATGGCACGGCGGCGGCTCGCCGGGAGGCGCTTGGGCAAGTCGTCGGGCCGGATGAGACAGCGATATTTGCCGATGTGCATCGGCTTCACTTTCGGCCCGCTCCAGAGCGTCATGAAGTGTTCGTTGGCCTCTGCAGCAGTTTCGCCTTCAACGAGTATGTCGCGGTCAATCCGGTTGCGTAATACCGTGTTGCCCTCTTTCCGAAATCGGCTCTGCCCAAAATAGGAGTTGTCGATGTTGCGCCCGCCGGTGATCAGCAAGTTGCCGTCCGCAATGAATAGCTTGTCGTGCAAACGCCGATTGAACCGAAACGGTTTCAGCGGGTCGAGCGGGTGAAACACCCGAATCTCCACACCCTCCAGAACCAAGTACGCGCCAAGGTGCATGGGGATACTGTTAAAAAGAGCATCAACCATCAGCCTCACCTTTACGCCACGCCGCGCCGTTTCGCGCAACAGCGCAAAGCCGCGCATCGTGAAATCATCCTCCTCACCGCCCACGTAAAAGTAGGAGATATTCAGCTCACGCCGGGCCTCGATGGCGAGGTCGTACCGGGATTGCGCGGCGTCCGCCGGGCCATTGATCAAGCAAACACGATCAGCCCCTGCCAACGGGAGGGCAACTGTCAGCAGGAAGCAATACGCGAACAGGAGCTTGGCCAAGCGATTCATCGGTGGTGATTGTGTAACCGCAGAACCACCAAATGACAACGATTTCGGCTTGGCCAACCGGATGATAAGCCTTGCATGGCCCTTTTCGAAAGTCATCACCCCTGTTGTTCCAAACTTGAATTCACCATGAAAATGTCTATGCGCTTCACTTGTTGTTTCCGTTCGACCCGTCCCTAGGCCAAAGCAGCAGGTTTCAGTCTAGCCTTGGCCCTAGCAGCCGGCGCCAGCGCAGATCCTGCCAAGATCATCACACAACCAACCAATTTATCGCCTGAGGAGGGCACGGCGACCAGCCTCTCGGCTGAAGTGTCCGGCAGCCCGAACACCTATAGCTGGCACCGAGCCAACGGCGTACGTGACGCAGGCAATAACGAGATTGCCGCTGACACCATATTAGTCGTCCAGGTGAAACAGGAAGGGGACCAAGCGGAGCCGCCGGTCGTCACACTCGAGGAAGGTGACGGCGTAATCATCATCAACACCAGTTCCGGCTCACTGCAGACTGCTCCAAGTGTAATCGGACCGTGGGAAAATGTTGCCGCTCCGTTACAGTTGAATCTCAATAAACTCGGCGTAGCTGGATTCTTCCGTGCGGTAAATTAAGAAATCGGAACGAGCGAAAGCTTAACGCCGCTGAGCCAAGGCTTCCTCGCTCTTAGCGAGGATGTCCTTGTGCAGGGATTCCCCGTGTGAATCCATCGTGACCACGGCGGGGAAGTCCTTCACCTCGAATTCCCAGATCGCCTCCGGTGAGCCGAACTCCTCGAGCATGTAAACATTGCGCACCTTGATGATGCACTCGGCCAAAACCTGCGCCGCACCGCCGATGGCGTGCAGATACACCGCTCCGTGTTCCTTGCAGGCGGCGAGCGTCTTGTCGGCCATGCCGCCCTTGCCGATCACTCCCCGAATGCCGAACTGCTTCATGATGTCGCCTTGGTACGGCTCCTCGCGGATGGATGTCGTCGGCCCGGCGGCGGTCACCTTCCACTCACCGTTGTCGTCCGGCAACACCACCGGCCCGCAGTGATACAGAATGCCGCCGTCGAGATTCACGCCGTCCGGCAACTCGCCGCCATCGTGCAGATACTTGTGCACCGCATCGCGCCCGGTGAACACCGTGCCGGAGATCAAAACCTGATCGCCAACCTTCAATTCGCGAATCGCCTCCTCTGAAATCGGGCTGGAAAGATTGTGACTCATTATGTGTTCCCCTCAATAAAGCCAGCCGGTGATTTCACCGTCGTTGGCCAGCGTCGCGCCGTGGCGCCGGAAGGCCCAGCACATGTAGCTGACACTCACGAAATACGATGCCGGCACGCGGTTCGCTGCGCCGATCTTCACGCCTAGTAGCGTCGTTTTTCCGCCGAACCCCATCGGCCCGATGCCCAACTCGTTGGCCGTCTTAAGGATGTCTTGCTCGAGTTCGTCCAGCTTCGGATCGGTATTTCGATCATCGAGCCTACGTAGAAATTCACGCTTGGAAAACTCATAACCGGACGCCCTGTCGCCACCGATACACACGCCGAGAACGCCCGGGCCGCAGCCCTTACCCTGAGCCTGATGCACCGCCTCAAGGATCACTTTGCGGCAGCCATCGAGGTCACGGTCGGCCGCTAGTTTGGTGTTGGGCAGCGAGAATTGCGCGCCAACGTTCTCACAACCACCGCCCTTGAGCACAAGCCGCACCGAGATGTCGTCCGATGTGTGTTGGTGGAAATGCAGATTTGGCGATCCTGGGCCAAGGTTGGTGCCGTCATTCTTTCCGGTGACTGAGTCCACCGAGTTTTGCCGCAGATAACCAAGCTTGGTTGCCTCTTTCACCGCTTCGCGAGCCTCCTGCTCGAACTCGACCTGGTTCATTCCAACCGTGCAGTCGATGTAAAACAAAATGCTGCCGGTGTCCTGGCAGATCGGCTGCGACTTGCTCTTTGCCAAGCCGATGTTGCGCTCGATGATCTCCAGCGCCGACTTGGCGATGGTGCCCTCCTTCTCCTGTTCCAGCCCCCGCAGAATCGCTGTCTGCACGTCGTCGGGGATCTCCGCCGAGGTGCGACGGATCAATTCAATTAATGACTCCCTGAGCCTGCTCATTACATGGACAGTATAGGCATTTGAGATACCTGTGTCAATGAACGCTCAACCACCGCGCTTGAATCTCTTGTGCTCGCGCTTGTTATACGCCGCCATGTCTCCCTGCATGTCACCAACTGTGTCATCCATCATTTGAATGAAATTTTCGCAACTGCACGCCACGCTGCCGAGGCTGATCACCGTCTCCCGCTCAGCGAAGTCGTTGGTGACTGCCATCACCTCACCGTACGGCTTCATTAGATGCGCCACCCTCTCAATGATCTGGTCTGCCGTCTGGCCTTTTTTTGAAAAGAGCACCTCGATGCCGCCTTTGGCAGTCTCGTTTTTCGGTGTGTCGGGCGGCGCTCCCCCGCCGTCGAAAACCACCGTGACTGGCGTGCCGGACGAATCCTGATACTGCGTCAGCAACGCCACCAGCGCGTCCCTCGCATGGAACGAGTGGCGTGGCTTGCTCGGTGCCACCTCCTCCCAGTAATGCAGGAGGCTGTATCCATCCACCAAGATTCGAACGATCCCCATGCGCCCAACGCTACGGCTTCGGCCGCGCTTGGCCAAGCGCTTGGTTTAGTGGTAGCGTGCCGCAGGGGGCACGATGCCGATTTACGAATACGAACTGTCCGACGATAAGGGTGACTGCAGACCATGCGGCGGCCCCGGCTTCACGCTACGCCGTCCCGTCTCGGCCAAACCGCTCGAGAAGTGCCCGGCCTGCAAGAGGCCGGTACGAAAAGTCATCTCCAGTTTTAGCACCCCCACCCATCTCAAGCCACTCTCGATTACGGACGCGAAGAAGGCCGGCTTCACCGTTTACAAAAAGCTCGGAAAAGGCGAATACGAGCGCCAGTAACGGCGATTTTTGGGTATCTAATGAACAAATTGCCCTATCAGGGCGTCTCAAACCCCGATGTCCGCATTTGTGGGTATCCGCATCGGGCTTTCCGTTGTGAATAGATGGCCGTATTCCGGCTAAAGTAAGTTGGTTTGGTTGTTTGGGTTGGCGGGCGTCCCGATAGGGGCGCCCGCATTTTTTCCCAACCAATGCTTTAAACCTCTGCGGCTCGGTTCAGGCGGTCCCGGAGTGCGGCCCATTCATCGCCATCAGGAAGCGGCTGCACCAGAATAGTTTCCGCACCGAGTCGGTCGCAACGGTGTAGTGTGTCGTAAAGTTCCCTCGCGAAGTCTCCGGCAGAGTCAGGCAAGCGGTGCCAACGCTCGCTTGCCCAAGCGGGGGGGGCTGCTGTGCGGGCGATGACGTGGACCATTACGTCCGCTTGGCCGAGCACCACGTCCAAGTTGCCCCCCACTAATATCAGCTTTGCTCTCGGCGAATAGTGCTGCTGAAGCTGGCCGGGGCTTTTCAACGGCTCGGCGGCGGCGAGCGGCTTGGCCGTTGCCACCTGGCCGAGGACGGCTTGCAGTTGGCCAAGCAAGATCATCCCCGAGCGCAGGAGGGTCGGCGTGTCGCCGGTGAGGTCGAGCACGGTGGACTCGATGCCGATGTCGCACGCGCCGCCGTCGAGCACCAACGGGATGCGGCCACCGAGTTGATCGACGACGTGCTCCGCCCGGGTCGGTGACACGCGGTTCGAGCGGTTCGCACTGGGTGCCGCGAGCGGGAAGCCGCACTTGGCCAGCACGGCGCTGAATACCGGATGCGCGGGGCAGCGAACGGCGACGGTCTTGCCACCGGCGGTGACGATGTCCGGGATCGAGTCGGCCTTGGGCAGCACGAGCGACAACGGGCCGGGCCAGAATGCCCCGGCCAGTTGAGCGGCGGCCCTTGGCCAGGCGGCGACGCAGCCCTCGGCCATCTCGACGGAATCGATGTGGACGATGAGCGGGTTGCCGGCGGGTCGGCCCTTGGCCTCGAAGATGCGAGCGACGGCCTCGGGCGAGCGAGCATCGGCGGCCAAGCCGTAAACGGTCTCGGTCGGCAGCGCGACGAGTTGCCCCTGTGCCAGCAGTTCAGCCGCTTGGCCAAGCGCGCCGGGTGCGTCCGCCTCTTGCACTTCCGTGCTGAATGCGTTTTCGCTTGCGTCAGTCACAGCTTGGTCAGGGCGATCAGATGATCGCATCCTTTATTGAATCAGCAATGGCGCGATCACCAACGCGATGACGGTCATTAGTTTCAGCAGGATGTTCAACGACGGGCCGGAGGTGTCCTTGAGAGGATCGCCCACAGTATCGCCGACGACGCCGGCTTTGTGGGCGTCGCTGCCTTTGGTGTGGTAAACGCCGTCCACCTCCACGCCTTTGCCTTCCTCGAACATTTTCTTGGCGTTATCCCAAGCGCCACCGGCGTTGGCTTGGAACAGTGCGAGCAACACGCCGCTCACGGTCACGCCCGCGAGCAAGCCGCCCAATGCTTCGGCGGCTTCCGTGCCGCTGCCAGTCAGGTATTTGAAGCCGAAACCGACGACCACCGGCGTGAGCACGGCGAGCATTCCGGGCTTAACCATCTCGCGGATGGCTGCCGCGGTGGAGATGGAAACGCAGTTGGCGTACTCCGCCTTGCCATCGGCGGCTTCATAAACCTTGCGGTCTTCCTCGGACCATTCTTCAACGGGTTTGTCGCCGTGTTCCTTCATCTTGGCGAGCGCGGCCTTCAACTCGGGGATGTCCCTGAACTGCCGCTGCACTTCAATAATCATGTCTCCCGCAGCGCGGCCCACGGCATCGATGGCCATGGCCGAGAACAGGAAGGGCAGCATCGCTCCCACGAAAAGGCAGGCCATCACGTTGGGGCTGGCAATATCAATGGTTGTAATACCCGCCACGCCCATGTAAGCGGCAAACAGCGCGAGGGCCGTCAGTGCGGCGGAACCAATCGCGAAGCCTTTGCCGATGGCGGCGGTGGTGTTGCCCACGGCGTCGAGGCTGTCGGTGCGGGCGCGCACTTCCTCCGGCAGTTCGCTCATTTGGGCGATGCCGCCGGCGTTGTCGGCCACGGGGCCGTAGGCGTCCACGGCCAGTTGGATGCCGGTGTTGGCCAACATACCCACTGCGGCAATCGCGATGCCGTACAGGCCGGCAAAGTGATGCGCGCCGAGGATGGCCGCCGCGAGAAACAGAATTGGCAACATCGTCGAGCGCATGCCCACGCCGAGGCCGGCAATGATGTTGGTGGCCGCGCCGCCCTTGGCTGATTGCCGGGAAATTTCCCTGACCGGTTTCTTGTTGAAGCCAGTGTAATACTCGGTGACAAATCCGATGCCCAACCCACAGAGGAGGCCAATCAGACTGGCGTAGAAAACTCCCATGGCGGTGTAGGAGCCCGTCACCACGCCCGCTGCGTCTTTGGTTTTCCATGTGTCGGGCAGCAAGTTGATGATGAGAAAATACCCCCCCACGAGCATGATGACTGCCGCTGTGAGTTCGCCGCGCGTAAGGCCGGACTTGGGATCACCGCCTTCTTCGACAGACACGAACATCATGCCAATCATCGAGGCCACGATGCCGATGGCCGCGAGGCACAAGGGCAGCATCACCACGCCGATGGTGCCAATGCCGTCCGTAAAATCCTTAAATTCCGGCAACCCCATCAGCACCGCGCCGAGTACCATCGCGCTGATCATCGAGCCCACGTAGCTTTCGAACAGATCCGCGCCCATGCCGGCGACGTCGCCCACGTTGTCGCCCACGTTGTCGGCGATGGTGGCGGGGTTAAGCGGATGATCCTCCGGGATGCCCGCCTCCACCTTGCCCACCAGATCCGCTCCCACATCTGCCGCCTTGGTGTAAATGCCACCGCCCACACGGGCAAAGAGC
>Ga0115000_10000927_pt1 | contig 26711 bp, 29 predicted proteins | sample ArcticOcean_MG_C_6_FD_89690 | JGI IMG/M metagenome (GOLD analysis project Ga0115000, IMG submission 89690) | Marine microbial communities from western Arctic Ocean - ArcticOcean_MG_CB8_128 | ecosystem: Environmental > Aquatic > Marine > Oceanic | place: Arctic Ocean: Canada Basin | collected... | reverse complement strand
GAGTAAGATCGGAGTATGAATTGTCTTTACGAATTCAGGGACGATTCTTTCATCCAAGAGATTATGGTAATGAAATGGAATTAGTTCAAGGAGTTATGATTCCAGGATACTCAACTTATTGCACAGTTAGAGATGCAATTATCTACCGAGATGCTCGTAATATGCCTCCTGAACCTGATGATAGAAGATTATTAGCTCTAGCTATTGATTCAAAAGGCTTACCAAGAGAAGAATTATATCGTAGGAGTGGCATGGATCCGGATTCTTTCAAACTATCATTATCGAGGCTTTATAAATCTTTGAATTTAGTAAGAACTACAAGAGGAAATTATAGGACCTTACCAGTTAATAGAATCTATGAACCTGAAGAAGCAAAATTTAATGTTGTAAAAAGACTCATTATGTCATTTGGTATTGTTTCAGCTGAAGGTCTCGGAATGCTTTTGAAAGGTGAAATCCCAATGGCTGAACTTAGAAGTATACTTCTAAGATTGGAATCTGAAGAAATTCTTGTTAAAGGATTTTTAAAAGAAGATAGTGAAACACTATATTGGATTGTAAAAGATGATCTCGAACATGTGAAAGGTCATTTATTCCAGGGAAGTTTTATTCTAAATCAAGGGGATCGATTAGCTCATTATCTTAGTGAAGATGTAAAACAAAAATTTGGATTAGGAGCATGTAATGTCATTTTTAGTTCAACAAGAATGACTGGAGCTTTTAAGATGTCAAAAAGAGGTAAAGATGTTACAATCGTTGAATTTAAAGGAACAAATCATGAGAGGCACGTTATCGAAGCATGGTGTCGACAATGGAGACTCAATTTAGAATGGGAACTCAAAACTGATGAAAAAGTTGAAGTTTAAGTGAATTCACGATATACTCTATCTGGTATTTTAGAATGAATACTATGTGCTTGTTTCTCAGTTATAATTCCCTCATCTAAGGCCCGGATAGTCTTACGTGGAACTGACTTTGGACCCATTACAGCACCAGGCCTATTGGGATCATCCAAGTAGTCCGTTTCCAACATAAAGTCTGAATCTCGAAGCGCAGCATAACGAATATTAGTTAAAGAAGAAGTCAATGAGACAACTAGACCATTCGGTTCTTCTATAGAACCTGGGCCGCCATAATGTTTTACTAAACGATCTTTAGGGAAATTGGCTTTTGATGCAATCGCTGCCAAATCAGCCATAACTTCAGGTGTGCCAGTCTCAGTATGAAGTACAACAGAAGCATCTACTTCTTTCGCCCGAGACAATGATTCAGATAATACTTCATTAGCTAACTCCCAAATTTTAGAGTCGACACTGAAATGAGGGCGCCCAAGCTCACCTAGACCCACTATTTCATTTTCATTAACCAAATTTGTACAATGATTTACAGCTTCAAGATACAATTCGGATACTTCTAATGGAGATTTATGATCTAATAATTTAACAAGTGTTACTGGATGTGGTGCTGCAATTACTGCAACTTTAGCACCAACCTCACGTGCTTTGGAAGCTAAGGTCAGAGTCGTATTAACTTGTTCTTTGAAGTTTTCAAGCTTTTTCCAAGAGTTGTATGGTTTGTGAACTAAAACTAATCTTGTTCCCCCTGCATTTAGAAAATCTTTGACGGCTAATTCTTTTCTACCCTCAGGGTCCAAATGAAAATGATTATCTGTAATTTCCACAAATAAGAGATTAGATGACTACGTATAGGCTTTACTAATTTATCAACAAAATTTTTATATCGTATGGTTGTTAGAATAATAATAGTATGACACCTCTAAGAACTTTTATGCTTTTGGCATTCATGATTAGTCTGAGCTTTATGATGGGCTCAGTAAGTGCCGATGAAGAATACGAATTTCGGTTTGACGATCCAGTCAATGGAGAAGGAAATATAGACCCAGATTCAACAATTGAGTTAAAATTAGAAATTGAGAATTATTTAGATATCATGCATGAATTTGAATTATTCATAACTAATTCTAATGATTTAGATAGTGTCGGACTGGAAGCTTGGTGGAGTAATGATGGGCAAGGTGATATTTCATCCGAATCTACTACTTTACCTTCTATTGAAGTTCCTGATACTTCTATAAGAGAAGGAATAACAGTTACAATTAGAGCAACCAATAATGCATTATACGGAACCTACGATATTGAACTAAAGTGTCGAGATAAAGACAATAGTGATCCGGAAGGTACAAAACAATTGAAGACTTTATCGGTAAGTGTTAACCAAAAAGTTGGAGTCACCTTGGAAATGGCTGAAAGTGTATCTACAGAAGGTTCGATAGATGTAGATAGTGAAACTACTTATCAAATTAAAGTTAATAATGAGGGAAATAAAGAAGATACAATTAGTCTATCATATTCTTCAAATGATTGGGATGCTGATTTTAATACGAATTCTATTACAATTCAGCCTTTCTCAAGCCAAAATGTAATTTTGACAATTGAAACGGATAGCAGTGTTGAATATGGGGATAATGATGATATTACCGTAATAGCCACTTCTGGAAATTCGGGAGATGAAAAAGATACTTTAGATTTAACTACTTATGTTAGAGTATTATATGGCTTAGACCTTACAGCTACAACAGTTAGTAAAACTGGAGAACCTGGAGATCAAATAATTTTTAATTTTAAAATAATGAATAAATGGTCTGAAAATATTAATTTCGAAATAACAAAAAAAGATTGGTATCGTGGAACTTTAGATAATAAACCAGACTCTGGATGGTCTCATACGGATGGAACTGGAACATTAGACGCCTTTGAAGAATTAACAACGGCTAGTTCTAACAGCCTAAAGATTTCAATATCTTCCAGCGCTGACGCTGGTGAAGTGGTAACAGTTATTGTAGTAGCTAAAGTTTCTAATGACAATGAGCTTATTGGATCAATAGAAACTGAAATTGAAGTACATGTTGAAGGTGATTATGATATTCAACTACTCTTACCTCTAAGTGATCAGATAAATTTGGACACTGGAAAATCAATTAGTACTTCAAATTATATAAAAGTGAAAAATTTTGCTAAAGTTAGTGATTTGATTACTGTAACTGCAACTTGGGAAATTGGAGGTAATGATTGGGATATTACAATTCCTAATCCTTTTGTAATCGATGCAAGCGGTGAAAAAGATATATATATTACTGTAAAGGCTCCAGATAGTGCTGCAGACAATCAAGCTATCCTAAAAATTAGAGTTACATCTGGCGGAGATAATACAAAATTCGATGAACAAAGTATAACATTTACTGTTAACTCAGCTGCAAATACTGCAGGACCTGAAACTGAAAAATTAGATGGAGAGGGCGACCTCCCAATTGATCCTATTTGGCTAGTGTCAATTGTTCTTATAATTGGTTTAGGAAGTGCAGCAGTCTTTGGTCTTCAACAACGATCAAAAGGTGCTTTTGGGGGTTCTGAAGAAAATACTAATGATTTTAGTGATGAATGGGCAGGCATGGAAGGTGCTCAGGCACCGCCACCTCAAACTATGGCTCCACCTCAACCTATAGCACCACCACCTCCGGCACAAGCGCCTCCACAACCAGTAGCCCCACCTCCGGCAGCTGAACTGCCACCAAGTATGGCTGCAATTCCACAACCTGTAGCTCCACCGCCGGCTCAAGCTCCACCTCAACCTGTACCACCACCTGTGGCAGCACCAACAATCTTGACAGTTACTGTACCTCAGGGAGTAGTGGCTGGACAGCAAATACAACTTAAAACCCCTACTGGGCAATTAGTAAACGTAAAGGTTCCGGAAGGATGCGGGCCTGGTTCTCAATTCAAAATACAAATTTAAGCAGGCGTGGTCTAGTCTGGTATGACTAGGGGTTTCCAACCCCTCAACCTGGGTTCGAATCCCGGCGCCTGCACCAAATTTCTATTATATACTGAATATAGATGGTAAAGAATTTATAACAGCACATATTATTTAGGAAATATGAGATACTTATCTATCTGGATTATCGGCATACTACTTTTTTCAGGGTGCTTAGATTTTCTCGATGAAGATAATGGAAACAGAGCACCATTAGCTGTAATCAAAATTGAAGGCAGTTCTCCCTTCGAACCTGATACAGATATTATCTTTTCAGGTAAAGGAAGTAGTGACCCTGACAATGATGTTTTAGAATATTATTGGGATTTTGATAAAAGTGATGGGGCTAATGAAAATAAAATTGGAAAAATTAGTGAGTATGGGAAAATTATTCACGACTATTCTATTGAAAAAACATACACTGTGACATTAACTGTTAGCGATGGAGATGCAATGACCTCGACTACAGTAAATATTAAAATTGAAAGGAGTTCAAGCGATATTAGAGCCATAGTTAATACTGATGATGACACTGAATCTGTAATGGATGGAGAAGAACAAATAAGCTATAGATTCTCAGCTGTTGAATCCGAATCTGAAAGCGATATAATAAAATATGAATGGGATTTTTCATATGATTCGTTTGAAGGTTTTACAGTAGATGAAGAAACGTCAAATCCCGAAATTACCCGGGAATTTGATTCCGGATTATATATAATTAAAGTCAGGATTACCAATGAAATGGGAGAAAGTGATGAATCTAGCTATTCGGATGATATTGATTTAAAAATAAATTATGATTATGAAACTACCAGAACTATAGATGCTGGACAACAAGAACATATGGTCCAACTTTATGGGTTACCTGCAAGATATATCAGAGCAACATTGGAATATGAAAGTAATTCAGTGCATACAAAAGATTTAGATTTATATTTGTATAATACTACACAAGATAGAAATCCTGACGACAGTGATGATGAAAATGTAGAGAGTAATACTACCCACAACAATGATGACATTGAACAATTGAATATTATTGAATTGGACTATTATAATAATACGGATCGTTCATGGTTTGATGAAGTTCATGAGTTGGGAGATTGGACTGTAGTTATAGACCATGAAAGAACAGGTTCCTCAGAATATACTCTTAGAATAGAAGTTATTTATTGGGAATAATTGAGTTAAAAAAGTGTTTGAAATTATTAAACCATGCTCAAATTGCAATTCTTTTGTTCTCAAACCCAAAAAGAACTTAAAACTAGACCTAGAAAAAACCATTAAAACGTTTGAAGAAAAAAAATTTATTGTAAATGTATATACTGGTTCTTTATTATCTATATTCAAAGAATGTAAAATAAATATTTACAGTTCAGGGAAAATTATTGTTATTACAAAAGATCAAGAACTGCTTGAAAATATTAAAAATGAATTAAGTAGTATTTTATATCCTTACATACAATCTGATTAAACATCGAGTGAAAAAAATTGAAATCGGAACCGTATGTATCTATTGTAATCCCAACAACGGGAAAAGTTAAATTTATAAGAGGATTAGTCGAAAGTGTAATTAAATTAGACTATCCTAAAAATAAATTTGAATTAATTCTTATTGGCGATAGAAATACGGATTTAATAGATAAACACTCTAAGATAGCTCTTGGAAATGGAATAAATACAAAATTGATTTTTGAACCAGTACCTGCCGGTCAAAAACGAAATATTGGAACTGAAAAAGCTAAAGGAGACTTGATTGCATTCACAGATGATGACACGATCTTAAGAGAAGATTGGATTAGAAATGCTGTAAAACACCTAAGACAAAATGAAGAATATGTAGGAGTAGGGGGGCCTAATTTTACACCTAAACAAGGTTTGCCTTTTGCTAAAGCAGTTGGAAGAATTTTTGGTTCTAAATTCTTATTTTCATTTAGATATACTATAGGACATGCTAAACCAAGAGAAATTGCCCATAATCCTACATGTAATTATATTATCAAAAAAGACATTGTTAATAAAATAAAATTCCATCCTAACTTATGGCCGGGTGAAGATGTAGAATTCGATATCCGGGTTCTAAGTGCCGGATATAAAATCCTTTATTCTCCAGATGTAGTGGTGTGGCACCATCGCAGATCAAGACCTAGCGCATTTCTAAGACAAATGTTCAATTATGGTAAAACTAGAGCTCAAGTTACAAGAATGCACCCTAGTAGTTTTGATATACGATATTTTGCATTTGTTTTTGCATTTGTTTTCCTAATGTCACTTTATTTTATCTCATATAAAAATATTGAAATATTTGATATACCACTAAATATTAAGTTACCTTTATTTTTGAATGGCGCATATTTTATTACATTAGGATTGGCCGGTCTATTAGTCGGATATCAAACTAGAAATCTTAAACAAACGCTATATGCACCTTTAGTCCTATTCATCCAACATTTTGGATTTTCTTTGGGACTTTTGTATGGTTTTCTAACTAAACCATAAACTAAAGCCTTTAGAAAGGGACTTATTAGGAGATTGTGGATTTAGACTACGAAAAACTACTTGAAAGGGCGAGAGAGGGATTAGAAGACGTTATGCAGAATGCAGAACGATTTAGCCCCCCCGTTCCAGATATTATGCATGAAGGAAGTAAAAAAACAATAATACGGAATTTTTCGGAAATTGTTGATTCTCTAAGAAGAGATGAAACACATCTATACAAATTTCTTCTCCAAGAATTAGGAACTGCGGGATCTGTAAATAATAGAAGATTGGTGTTACAAGGTAGAGTTCCGGAAAAGAAAATTAAAGGTAGAATCAAGTCATACATTGAGACATTTGTAGTATGTCAAGAATGTAATCGGCCAGATACCTCTTTTCTACGAATTGGACGTACCTTGAATTTACATTGTGAAGCATGTGGTGCAAAACGACCCATTAGGACTAATTTAATTGCTTAAAACCCAAACACATATTCTTTATACATGGACAATATAGATAAATAATGAAAAAAACACTGAATTTGACTATGGCCTTCCTTTTTGTCTTTATGTGTTTTAATGGCTGTCTAGGAGATAGTGAGGATGATGCTCCAAATAAAACACCAGAAGCCCGTATTCTAAAACCAGGCCAAGGTAATGATTTTGAAGTAGGTGAGTTTTTTACAATTGATGGTTCGCTTTCTTCAGATCCTGACGGTGATGAACTCCAATATATGTGGACCTTATCTGGATTAGGTAGTCCTATTGATCTGAGCAATAAAATGTCTGATTCTGTTATGGTAGATACACCAGGGGATGATTTAGTTTTGACATTAATGGTAAAGGATTCAGGAGGGTTGACTAGCCAAGATATTGTTGTAATAAATATTGAACCAGGAAATAGACCGCCAGTTGCATCCATAATTACGCCATCTAATGGAGGCTCTTACTCTAAAGGAAATGAAGTTACTTTTAATGGAATGTCAAGTAGTGATGCTGACAATGATCCTTTAACATATGTCTGGGAATTAGGAGAGGCCGATGAACCAACATATAAAGCATCAATTGAAAGTAAATTTTCCTTAGACTTGGGAGAAGGTGATTGGAGTGTGACCTTAACTGTAACAGATCCAGATGGTGAAATAGATTTTGTAAAACACTCTTTTTCCGTAACTGATTTACCACCAGTAGCTATTATTAATGTAGATAAAACGTCTGTTTTTACAGATGAACCCATCCAATTTTCAGGAGAGGACTCTTACGACCCTGAAGGTGAAGCTTTAGATTTTCTTTGGGATTTTGGAGATAATAAAACCTCTTCATTAAAATCACCACAACATAGCTGGACCGACGCCGGAATGTACCAAGTTACTTTGACTGTAATGGCTGAAGAACAGGAAGGTTCTGAAATCAAAAATATTGAAATAAAATCACTAGGGCCAATTGCTGAATTGGAATTCAAAGACGATAGTGGTAATACCGTTGAAAAAATTAGATCAAATGCAAATATTACATTAGATGCAAGTGAATCTAGCGGACCTGATGGTGAAATCAAAGAATACAAATGGGACTTTGGAGACGGTATGGAACGGACTACGAATGAATCTACTACTGATTATTCATGGACAGCTGGTGGTTACTATAATGTAACATTAACAGTTACCGATGAAAATGATAAGACTGGAGAAATAACTAAACTTCTACAAGTTGTTCCAGAGGACTATTCGGATGAAGGTCAAGATGGTTCACTAGTGGCTCAAGATATTGAACAAAGTTATAATTTTAATGTAGAAATATTTGTTTCGTCAATGCAAGTTGAGTTCACAGATATCAGTTGTATTGGCGTTGGTGGAGCTCTTGACTATACTATTATTATTACTGATTCGAACGAAGAAGAAATTGGAAGTGATAATGGAAATATTGCTTGTGGTGAATCAGCTAGCTGGGATTTCAGCATTGATTCACAGAGTAATCCAATTGAATTGGGAGATTACCAAGCGACTATCTCATTTACTAATTCAGGAACGCCAGTTCAAGCAAGCTGGAATTATAGGTTTGCAGTCGTTTATGAATTTTAAATTTCTATAGAAAACGAAATACTATTATTTTTCTTTTTTAATAAGTCACTGAGTTTTACTACTTGCGGATTAAAACATTCTAATTTCTTAGCCATTCCTTGAACATGTCCTTCACCAACTACAGCTACAATCTTTCTTATATCCTTTTTTCTAAAAAGCCTAACAATGTTAGTTGACATGTAAGTGTCTCTTCTATCAATTAATTGTCTTTTAATAGAAGGATAGCGTTCTGAGAACTCTTCTAATTCCTTAGAAAAATCTCCTGTTTGAAGGCTATTATTAAAACTAAAATCACCTCCACCAACTAGAGAAAGTAGGCCATCTCCAACTATCTTCCAAAATTCAGACCAAGGCATCTTTTTCCAAGCTCCCTGTAATGTCGACAAAATTGGCTTATCAATCAAGGCCAAGTTAGCTCCAATTGAACTGGCCACTTTACCAGCTACCAACATCTCAGCACCTGGAGAACTACCAAAACTTTCTCCCAAATATTGTTGAAAACGTGATAAAAGTTTGATATAAAAAGGCCCTCCTGTCTGTTTTAAATTTGATCTGAGAGCATGCCACCTTTGACGATCTAACTCAATAGAGACTACATCAGGATTGAATTCTCTTATGTAGGCTTCAATAGGCGATGATAAATCAATTACGTGTGCGGTACCGATAATCATTAGCTCAGGCATAACTAAGGAAATACACGTATCTAAAAGAGTTAACTTAATTAAATGACTCATTATATTCAATCTAATGTTCAGTTCAAACAGTAATGACCCAGATTCGCCAGCTAAATGTCCTAACTGCAGTAAAGAGATAGGCGTAGATGGCAATACCTACCGTTTTCAAGTTGTAGATTTTACAGCTGAATCCAGCGGCAAACAACGAACTGCTGGAAGAGTTATTGCAGTATCATGTTCAAATTGTAAAAAGGTAATGGGATTTGTTAATCAATAGAAAATAAATCTAAGAATATAACAAAAAAGAAAAAAGTAGCAACGGCTTCTAATGTTGCTAAAATTATTGAACCTTGAGCTACAGTCTGGTAGCTAGGTTTTGAATTTATAGGCAAATAAATATAATGTACAATTATTTCTAATATTAAAAGCCATCCAGTCCAGACTAAAAGTTTGTAATTCCATGGGAATATTTCATAAAAACCTGAAAATAAAAGAGAACACACTCCCAATATAGTAAAAAACCATGAAAGGCGCATCGTATTCACTGCACCAAAAAAAGTTGCAAATGTTTCTATTCCCGATTCTCTGTCAAAATTTACATCAACTGCCATTGTTGGACAATAAAGGGCTAAAAGATAACAAAATGTTGCAAAAAAATACAGCTTTGGAAAATCAAGAATAGGTTGGTTTATTGACCAAGCTGATAATGGAATTAGAAAACCCAAACTCAAACCATTACTAGCTAAGTCAAGGCCGGGTTTAGTCTTAAAACGAAAAGGCTCTACATTATAAACAAATGAAATTATAGTAAGACCAATTATACAATACATGAATTCCATATTAAATCTAAGAGACATAAGTAAACAAGAAATTTGTAAAAACCAAAATAGATACCAAGTGCTTCTAACGCTAATTACGCCGCGAACTAATAAACTAAATTCTTTCCGAGGGTTTTTTTTATCAAGTTCTAAATCATAAATATGATTTAAAATAAAAGTTGACGATGTTAAAAAAGCCATAATCACAAGTCCATAGAAAAGATCAAAACCAAAAAGTTCTCTAGATCCAACAACATAACCTATGAAAAAAGGAGTAAAACCAACCATCCAAAATTCAAAACCAATAAATCTCAACCAAGTTAATTGAGGAAACAATTTATTTGAAATTAAACGTGAAAAGAGTTGATTTGACATTTTTTAAACGACACTCTGCTTCAATTATGAGCCCAAGCTTAATAACTTTAGCTAGGATGATAAAACATGAGTAATGATTTTGATTACGCACATAATAACAAGGATGTTATTTGGATGTCGCAAAATACAAACCATTTGCCAACACATACGGCAGTACAAGAAGCAATACGCAAATCATCTGATGAGAGAGAATACACAAAATATCCTATAGCATCAGGCCTACCTGAACTAAGAAATTTAATCTTATCTGATCTAAATTTACCTGACCAAGATTTACACATTACGAATGGAGGAACTGAAGCACTTTATTGTTTAATGAGGCATATTCAACCAAAAGGAAGTGAGATGATTACATCAGATCCTTCCTACTTTGTTGTACATAAATTTGCTAAACTTGGCGGAGCTAAATGTACTGACACACCAATCTATAAGGGAAATTATAGATTTGAAATTGAAGATATTAAAGAAGCCATTAATCCGAAAAGTAAATCCATTTTTCTAATAGACCCAATTAATCCTTTAGGAAGTACTTATCCTAAAGAAGAAAAAAAAGCAATTTGTGACATAGCTGAAGATCATGATCTTTGGCTAATAGATGACATCACGTATCGTGATTTTGCACCTAATCATACTTTAGCTGCAAAATTATTGCCTGAAAAAACAATAACTGCATACTCGGTTTCAAAAAATTGTGGACTTGCTGGAATGCGTGTTGGTTCATTAGTAGGACCAACCGAATTTATCAACGATATCAGGGGAACTATGGTCTCAGACTTAGGAATCAACGTAGTTGGTCAAAGAGCCTCCATTGCAGCCTTAGAAACTAAATCAGAGTGGTTGCCAGGCCTGGTGAAAACTGCATTAAAGAATCAAGCAATAATCAAAAGTGCAGTCGATAAAATTGATGGTGTCGAATTGCCAGTTTATCCTTCTGCCGCTAGTATGATGGTTATTGATATTTCAAAACATAAGGCCAAACCACAAGAAGTACAAGATAAATTACTGTATGAAAATAATATCTTTGTAAGGGCTGGAAATTATGTTTCAACACGCTTTGGGGAAAATTTTATTAGAGTTTCTTTTTCTATTCCAAAATCTGAAGTTGAAAAGTTTGCCGAAGTATTCCCAAAAGTTATGGATGAACTAAGCTAAATATCTAAATTAGCCACAGCGGTTGCATTGGCCTCTATGAATTCTCGGCGCTTTTGTACATCATCGCCCATTAATTCTTCAAAGGCAGTATTCGTTAATTCCTCATCTTCAATAGTTATCTGAAGAAGAGTTCGTTTATTAGGATCCATTGTCGTTTCCCATAATTGACTTGCATTCATTTCTCCTAAACCTTTGTATCTAGAAATTGAATAGCCAGATCCAAAAGTATCTAACACTTTATTAAGTTGAACATCATCATAAGCATATTCTAACTTCTTGCCTTTACTTACTTTGTATAGCGGAGGTTGAGCGACATAAACATAACCTGCATCAATCAAGCCTTTCATATGACGAAATAAAAATGTGAGAAGAAGTGTTCGAATATGAGCACCATCTACATCTGCATCCGTCATTATTATTAATTTATGATAACGTGCTTTTTCAATCTCAAACGTTTCTTCTTCCTCTACGCCCGTTATACTACAACCCATTGCGGTGATTAAAGCCCTAACTTCCGTATTTGCTAGAATCTTATCTATGCGCGATTTCTCAACATTCAATATCTTTCCACGAAGAGGCAAAATTGCCTGAGTTGCCCGATCTCTTCCCTGTTTAGCAGTACCGCCTGCTGAATCACCCTCCACTATGAATATTTCAGAAATTGCAGGATCTTTACTTTGACAATCTGCCAGTTTACCTGGTAGGCCACCCCCTTCTAAAATCCCTTTTCGTCTTGTTAAATCTCTGGCTTTTTTAGCAGCCTCTCTTGCTTGAAAAGCTTGAAGACATTTAGATATTATCAATTGACTATCTGAAGGATTTTCAGCAAAATAATCAGTTAATGATTCGGTCATTATAGTGTCTACAATCCCTTTTACCTCGGAATTTCCTAACTTAGTTTTTGTTTGACCTTCGAATTGAGGTTCGGGGACTTTAATTGAAAGAATAGCTGTAAGACCTTCACGAACATCATTACCTTCTAAGGCGGTATCTTTTTCTTTCAGTTGTCTTCTTTTCCTTGCCACATTGTTAATTGTGCGTGTTAAAGCTGTTTTCAAACCAGATAAATGAGTACCGCCCTCTCGAGTTGCAATATTATTTGTAAAGGTATGGATATTTTCTCTGAATGATGTTGTCCATTGAAGAGCTGCTTCGACTTGAACCTGGTCTTTTTCACCACTTACAAACATTGGCTTAGACATTAAAGCAGTCTTTGTTTCATTAAGATAAGCCACATATTCTGCAATTCCACCTTCATATTTGAAAACCTCAGATTTACCATCTTCATTAGATAAAGTAATACTTATTCCAGCATTAAGATAAGCCAATTCACGTAATCTATATTTTAGAATTGAATATTCAAACTTCGTTGTTTCAAAAATCGTATCATCCGGAAGAAAGTGAACTTCAGTTCCATGAATGTCACTATCGCCTAACCGCTCTAACTTTGAAGCTACAATTCCTTTCTTGTAAACTTGAGTATAAACACCACCATCTCTATTAATTTTAACTGTGGCCCAAGTGGATAATGCATTAACCACAGAAACTCCAACTCCGTGAAGACCTCCCGACACCTTGTAAGTATCACTGTCAAATTTACCACCGGCATGAAGTTTAGTCATTACTATCTCAACGGCAGGTACTTTGTAGATGGGATGATCATCAACGGGGATACCCCTTCCATTGTCTTTAACTGAACAAGAACCGTCTGAATGAAGGAAAACCTCAATAGTGTCACAATGACCATTCATAGCCTCATCTACTGAATTATCTACTACTTCGTAAACTAAATGATGAAGGCCAGATTCACCAGTAGAACCAATGTACATAGCTGGTCTTTTTCTTACTGCTTCTAACCCTTCTAAAACTTGTATTTGGTCTGCATTATAATCCTGAGATTTTTCTACCATAATGATATCTTAGATACAATTGGAAAGGGGGGTTTTAAGTGTGCCCCATAAAATGTTTTTTTATCGTCTATTAAATCCAAAAAAAATTATAAAGTTTTCCGCCCAGGTCTCCAGCCTGCTGGGCATGCTTGACCCGACTGTAAAGCTTGTAATGTTCGAACTATTTCATCTATACTTCTACCAATATAAGGGGGATTGATTGATAATGAACGTAAATTACCTTCATCATCTATGATAAATGTACCACGTAGAGCTAAACCAGCTTCATTTTCAAGAACTCCGTAAGAACTAGAAATTTTTAGTGATGGATCGGCTAAAAGTGAATATGATAATTTATCGATACCGCCCTTAGTACGGGGTTTTTCCATCCAGGCTTTATGGCTGTTTCGAGAATCTGTAGAACAACCAATCAATACTGCATTCGCTTTTTCAAAATCCTTAAAACGACGATTAAAAGAATGTATTTCAGTCGGACATAGGCTTGAAAAATCCCGTGGATAAAAGAAAAGAACAGTCCATTGCTTATCTGAAATTATTTTTACAAGTGAAATTTTATCATATACTATCTTTTTTTTACGAGAATCGTATTTTACAATGTCTCCTTCAAATAATGGTGCTGGTTTACCTATTCTTAAAATCGATGACGTCAAAATTAACTACCGACTTCTCAATTTAAACAAAATGTATAAAGTTTTGGTCATTTAATTGTACACCCTATATCGGAAAATAACCGAATTTGACAAAAATTAATCAAAAAAAGAACTTACTGCCTTTATTACTGTAGAAACGTCTTCATCAGTTAATGCTGGATGTACTGGTAAACTTAATGCTTTTTCAGTTAATTTTTCGGCACGTGGACATTCAGTGAAATACTGAGACATCGGTTCATAATTAAATAATAAAGTAGGATAATAAGTTCCGGAACCAACTCCATTCTCTTGTAAATGTTCTTTTAATTTGTCTCTGTCCTCACTCAATATAGTATACTGATGAAATACATGCCCTCGCCGATTCTTAGGGACTTGAACATATTGAGATAAATTTTCATTATAAATCATAGCAATTTCACGACGACGATTGTTGAAACCAGCCAATCTCTTCAATTGGACTCTACCGATTGCTGCAGAAATATCAGTCATTCTGTAATTATAACCAAATTCTGTATGTTGATACTGAGCACTCATACCATGGGCTCGTAAAATCTTACAACGATCTGCTAATTCCTTATTATTAGTAGTAATCATGCCACCTTCTGAAGTTGTCATGTTCTTAGTTGGATAGAAACTAAACCAACCGGCATCTCCAAAACTTCCTGCTTTACCTCCCCAATCTTCCGCACAATGTGCTTGTGCCGAATCTTCAATTAAAACTAAATTATTATCTTTAGCTATTTTAGAAATTTTAGGAATGTCTGCTAATTCCCCATATAAGTGGACTGGATGTATTGCCTTGGTTTTATCAGTAATTGCAGATTGAATACCTTCTGGATTTAAACAGAAACCATCTTTTTCAACATCGATAAAAATAGGCTTGGCTCCAACCATCATAATTACCGAAGCTGTGGCAAAGAATGTAAAGGGAGTAGTAATTACCTCATCGCCAGGACCTATATTATTCGCAATCATAACCAAATGGCCTGCTGTAGTTCCATTACTAGTAGCAACTGCATATTTCACACCACACATCTCTGCAAATTCAGCCTCAAATTTAGCTACTTCGGGGCCTTGAGCAATAATTCCAGATTGGAGAACCTTATCCACTGCAGCTCTTTCTTCTGCACCTATCAAAGGATTAGCTATTGATATCATTATTTATCCGATTGGAAAGGTATTAAAAACAGTGCCTGAATGTTAAATTATGTTTGCAGATACAAACTGGAAAGCCGCTAGTGCCGAATTAATGGGAACTTTCTTTTTAGTTTTTTTTGGATACATTAGTTTTACGAATTTAAGAACCACAGATATGCTATTCGAAGGTGCTTTAACTTTAGGGCTTACTTTAATGGTACTTGTACATATTCTCGGACCTGTTTCAGGATGTCATTTAAACCCAATAATTACTATTCCAATTTGGTTGTCTGGTAAAATGAGCTCAGATGATTCTATAGCATATATTGTAGCTCAAACTACTGGAGCTTCTTTAGGATTTATAATATTCAAATTAATAAGTCCCGAATATAGTGAATCCACTGGTGAATGGTATTTCTCGGATAATTCTATGTTTGAGGGAAATATAGCTTTAATGATTACCGCAATGATTGGAACTGCGTTCTTTGTATCTTCATTATTAACATCCCAAGATCCTATGTCTATTGGAGCTACAGTCTTCGTTGTTTCAATGACTGCTTTTTACGAAGTAAATCCGGGTGTAAATTTGGGAGAGGTTATTGGAAATGGTGAAGATTTAGTAGTATTTGGAATTATTGGATCATTTATTGGATGCTTCTTAGGTTGGGCAATTAAAGAAAATATAATTGATCAGTAGATTATCTACAATAATTGGGTTACTTCTTCAACAGAGCGAAGTTCTTGAAAGTATATTTGTTCAATTGAATCATACATCTCTTCATCATCTTTAATCAAAGCTAATACTTCTTCATAACCTTCTGCTGCCTTCTGTTCTGTTTTAAGTGATTCAGTTAGCATAATCTTGTAATCCGTAGTATGTACTATTTCAGTAGAATCTCGATCTGTTACTGCAACTCCACCTAATTTAACGATAGAAGCCCTTACTGCATCGGCATGTATATGGGATTCATTTGCTTCCTCATCAAAAAATGGCTTAAGATGAAGTCGGTTGATTCCTCTAATGTAGGCCGAATAGTGTGAATAAAGTGCTGCTGCTCGCAATTCCCACCCAAGTCCGCCATTGAGTTTCTCAATTAATTCTGAGTTCGACATAAACAAAGGTAATTAGTCAGGTTAAAAAAACTTGACTTTTAACGTGGTTGAACGGATAGAGTCGCAGTTTTGGTCATAATGATTTTTTGTTTGTCTTCAAACGAAGAATTATTAATAATTGAAACATCTAGGTTAGTATTGGAATAATCAAAAGAATTACCCGAAATAATTGAATCATCAGTTTCTATCATATCTAATAATTCTAAAGGAGGTTCACCAAAAGAAACCCAAGCAACAGACTTAGTATTTGTATCAATACCGCCTATTTTAATTGCCTTTGAAATTTGTCTTTGAAACGTCAAGTATAGTAAAACTTCGGTAGATCTTTCTTTAGATAAATTGAAATTTCCATTATGTGCACTATCTGCAAGAAATGCAGCTTGTTTAAGGTGAAGTGAACCACATACACACTGTGGATTAATTAAAGAAAAATTCGGACTGATGAGTGATTTAAGTTTATCAAAATCTTGTATGCGTAATTTACCACTTCCTATTACTATTTCCACAAAACACAATCGGCAGAGCAGATTATATAATAGGTAGCGTGTTTATTAACGTAAGAGTAATCTATATGGATATTGAAAACGAAGAAAATTTTGCTCAAATAGAAAGCAGCCTAAGCCTAGAACAACAAAGGTTAGAGAAACTTTGGGATGCATATGAACTACAAGAAAAAGATTTGAATGCTGCATTGGATCGTATTAATTTTTTAGAAGCAGATATAGAAACAAAACAAACTATGATTACTTCTTTACAAGAATTATTAATGGAAAGAGATACCAAACTTCGTGATATGGAAATTGAAAGGCAAAGACAAGGTAAAGTTGAAGCCCAATATGAACCTCGAATTAGAGTAATGGAAGACACCATGAATGATCAGACTGTAAAATATGATAGACTTCTTTCAATAACTCAAGAAATGGAAGACGAATTAGACCTTGCTAGAAAATCATTACATGCAAGAGATAGCTGGTTTAATCTAAATGTTAGTAGCTTAGAATCAATATCTGAAGTTATCAAAGAATGGCGTAGTATCCAAGCTGGAAAATTTCCCGCAGTTGGTAAAGCCAGTGGACCCGGTGGTGGAAAGTCTGAATTCGTTCAAGCTGTAGCAAAAATTAAAGGACTAGGTACTATCAAAGCTGAGAATCTGTATGATTCTGGTTTCCATACTATTAGTGATTTGAAAGCCGCAAGCCTTGATGACATTTCAAGTGTTATCGGATTTACTAAACTCAGTGCTAGCAAAGTAGTAACTGGGGCAAAAGACCTTTAGATTAGCATAAAATTAGAAACGATTTTCTCATTTCTAACTTCTGGATGAAAAGAGATACCAAATATTTTTTTGCTATTATGTTTAACAATCTGAGAACTTGTTATAGTTTTTGCTAACACTGTGAAATTATCTAATTTGTCTACAGAATAATTATGTATATTGTATGCTTGAAATATGCCATTAGATAACTGAGTTTCTTTCAATATTTCAACTTCGACCATGCCTATCTCTATATTTTCAACTATTTTGCTAGAAAAAATAGAACATACTATCTGCATTCCAGAACATATTCCAAGAATCGACCCTTGAAAGTCATAAAAAAGTTTCTTGAAAGTATCTAAATTTTCAAGATATGAATTGTCTTTCAAAGCAGTACCACAAATTATAATTTTATCAAAATGTGAAATTTTACTACCAGTACATTGAGTATAATGTAATGTCTCGTGGTTACCTCCAATGATTCTAGAGATTGGCTGAACAAATTCTCTTTCACTTAATTTATTTTCACAAGTTGAAATCAAAAGTGTACTCATTCCAAAAAAGCCTCCAAAATTTCTAAGCGACCTGAAAAATTAGAATAATGTTTTTGAGATTTAGAAATATTTATAGACTTAGTGAACAAAGGTGCATTAACTACAAATGATTCGATTTCACCGCCTTCTCCAGCTGGATTTATTCTATGACTTGACTCTAATACTACCAAATTTTCTATACATTCCGAATTAATAGAACGACCTAACCAAGAATCATCAAATGGTTCCGCTGCAACTCCAGTTATAATTGACTCTATATTATTAGATAATAATTCTTGAAGAAGGTCTCTTTGGGGCATTTGCCACAATGGATTAAAGCACCATAAGTCTAAATCATTACAAATTTTTTGAATTCTTGTAGATTGATAAACTGATGCAAGGGTTCCTGTAACAATACCCTCTATTGAATATTTTAAAACTGCAGATTCTATAATACTTTTTAAATCATCTAATTCTTCTTCTTTAACACCACTTGTTTCCAATGTAAGATGATTGAGTTTCATAGCTTCGGCTTGAAGTCTTGTCCACTCTATTGCAGGTGTGTGGAACATCCAACTATCTTCTTTTTTAGATTCTAATGTTAAAAGACAAGTAATTTCATGCTCTTCTAATGCATATTGAAGAGCTAGATACGAGTCTTTACCTCCTGAGAATAAAACTCCTAAGTTCATCTATATTTCCTTTTGGCAATCAAATAAACTTCACTAGATTGTTTTCTAGAAGCTTCAGGAGAAAGTGTTCGTACTGAACTAAACTCCTCTTTGACTGCTTTACGGAATTCTTGAAAATCTGAACCTTCAAATACTTTGACTACGAAAGCTTGAGCGTTTCTTTCTGCTGCAATTTCTAAAGCTAACAATGACAACTCAACTGAACGCGCCTGATCTATTGAATAAGTACCGGATAAATTAGGACTCATATCTGAAATTACAACATCGGCCTTAGGAATTAATTTTTGTAATTCTTCTCTAATTTCATTATCTCGAAGATCACCCTGAATAAATGTAGCTCCATTGAGCGGTAAAATATGCTGAAGGTCAACTCCAACTAGTTTGCCTTCTCCCTCCATTAATTCTAAAGCTACTTGAGACCAACCACCAGGTGCCGCACCCAAATCTAAAACAATACTACCTTTCTTGAAAATTCTACTCTTCTTTTGAATATCCATTAATTTGTATGCTGAACGTGCTCGATATCCTTCTCGTCGGGCTTTTCGTTGAAAGGCATCAGTGCGCCCTTGCCGACCTTGACCTGGCATTAGCCACCTGCCTTTTTGAGTGCCCATTCTGCAGCTTGACATATATTTCGTTCAGCTCCAGTTTTAGTTCTATTGCGTATTATTTCTAAATGGGGTTTGACTAAAGCGGGTTTGTTAGAAGCAATATATCCTAATGCCTTAACAACTTCAACATGAATATACCAATCATCATTTTTGAGAGCTTTGGCCAACTTAGGGACTGCATTGTAAACTACCATTGCATTTTTACTTCCTATTCTTCCAATTGCTTTTGATGAAGCCTTTCTGAGCTCAGAAGACTTGCTTTCAATGCCTTTTATTAAACCGGGAATTGCTGGCTTCATTGCATCTGGATTTGAAAGTCCAAGAATCCCAATACAATCTGCTGCCCTTTCCTTCAAACGTTCTCCTGAATTAAATGCTTTAATTACTTCTGGAGCTAAGGATGCAGAAGGTCCCGGATGTTTCTTAGCAAAATTTGTCAAAATTACTATTGAATGATAAACAACTCTCCAATCATCATCACTTAATGCTTTTTTTAATTTAGGCAATGCAATCTTAGGCACTGTGTTCAAAATTTTTATTAGTGATTCTTGTGTTTGATAACGAACGTCTTTGTCTTCGTCACTCAATATTTCAAACAAATCAGCGATAGTGTCGCTCTCTTTGGCGTTCGATTTAAGTGAAAAACGAGTCCAAATTTCTACTACTTTACTACGTACATTAGGATAAGGACTGTCAAATGTTTGTTGCATCGCTTCAAAAATTTCCTTACCTTTAGATGGACTATGCTTACGTAATTCCATCAGTCCATCAATAATTGCTTCTTGAGTAGTACCGGGTTGCTTTGAAAGAACTCTTGTAAAAGAATTAATTATAGGATCTAACCATTTCTCATCTATCTGGGCCTGAATTACAAGGGCTTTAACTGCAGCGGTTCTTGCAATTTCTGAACCACTCTCCATTTCCACCAAATTCTTTTCTATCTTTTTATCGAGAGAATTGCCACTTATATCTTCAGTCCATTGACTTACGCTTTCCTTGAGATTCAGGAATCTATCTCTTAAACCCACAAAAACCTATAGGGGATGTATAGTAATAAACTCCGCTTGAATGAAGGAATATGCCTACATCGGCGGAAAAGTTTATTCAAGACTGCGGAGCTGAAGTTCACGATAAAGTTCGAATCGAAACCAAGACCCTAACTTACGAGGGATTAATTCTACCTAAACCTAAGTTTTCAGGTGATCATATAATCATGATTAAACTTGATAATGGTTATAATATTGGTATTTCTACCGAAGGTGCGGAAATGAGGATATTGTCTAAAGCAAAGAAAATAGACTATACTACAACTAAAAGAATTAATAATAAGAATTTGGAAAATATAACCATTTTAGGAACTGGAGGAACAATTGCATCATTTGTAGACTACAAAACAGGAGCAGTTAGTCCAGCTATTACTACTGAGCAATTAGTCAATTCGGTAAAATCTTTAGATGATATAGCTAACATAAATGCTGTGCCTTTATTCTCACTGGCTTCTGAAGACATGAAGCCATCTCATTGGGAAGATATTGCAAAGAAAGTAAAAGAAATTCATGATAGTGAAAATCATGGTGTGGTTATAGGGCATGGGACCGATACTATGGCTTATTCTGCAGCTGCATTGTCATTTCAATTGCCTGAAATTGCACACCCTGTAGTTTTTACAGGATCTCAAAGAAGTCCTGACAGACCCTCTAGCGACGCTCACCTAAATTTGACTGGAGCTGCGAAAACGGCAATGAGTGATCTAGGTGAAATTTGCATAGCTATGCATGAAACTACTAATGATCAGACTGTCGCAATATGGAGAGGAAATAGAACAAGAAAAAGCCATACCTCTAGAAGAGATGCATTTACATCTCCAAATGATAAGCCATTAGGCATTGTTAGTGATAATATAGAATGGAAACAGAAATATAAACCAACCAGTGAAGAGACAACTTTAGAGGTTGGTTTTGATGATAATATTGGGATGGTGTGGTCGCATCCTGGTCTTAATGAAGAAGATTGGCAAAAAATGACTTATGGTAAAAACGGAATTATAATCGCAGGAACTGGATTGGGACACATAAAGTCTGAACTATTGGATGTTGTTGGCAAAACTGCAGCAGATATCCCTATAGCTATGACTAGTCAATGCCTATCTGGGACTACAAACTTGAATGTTTATACAAATGGTAGAGAGCTAACTGCAAAAGGTGTAGTCGAAGCCTATGATATTCTTCCTGAAACTGCCCTTGTAAAAATGATGTGGTTATCCAAGCATAAGCCAAATGAAATACGCGAACTTATGGGTAAAAACTTGGTAGGGGAAATCTCTAATTCAAGAAAAATGAGTTGAGGAAATCCCTTTAAGTCTGTGCTGCTAATAATGAAAAATGATTAACCCGCAATTTGAGAAATTAGCAAATTTACTAATCACACATTCTTGTTCATTGGAAAAAGGTGAGAAAATATTGATTGAAGCTTTTGATATCCCTCAAGAAATGGTTATTGCAACTATAAGAGCTGCAAGAAAAGCTGGTGGTTTACCATTTGTAACGTGGAAAAATAACTTAATTTTAAAAGAATTGATAAATGACACGAGCGAAGAACACATGAGTTTAATTGGATCTGTAGAAAAATATAGAATGGAACAAATGGATGCATATATTGGGCTTAGAGGAAGTTTAAATATTTCTGAAATGTCGGATGTAACTTCGGATAAAATGGCAATCTATCAATCTGAACTATTACAAAAAGTACATTTTCAGGAAAGAGTGGCTAACACCAAGTGGGTTGTATTGAGATGGCCTACACCTTCTATGGCACAACAAGCAAATATGTCGACTGAAGCATTTGAAAAATTCTACTTTGATGTTTGCTGCTTAGATTATAAGAAAATGGATGAAGCTATGAAACCTTTAGAGAAGTTAATGACTGTGACTGAAAAGGTCCATATCAAAGGACCAGGTACTGATTTAAGATTCTCAATTAAAGGAATTCCTGCAATTAGATGTGCTGGTGAGCGCAATATACCAGATGGGGAATGTTTTACAGCTCCAGTCAAAGATTCAGTAGAAGGCCATATTCAATTTAATACTGAAACTCTTTATCATGGCACTGTGTTCAATAATATTAGATTAGAATTTAAAAAAGGTAAGATTGTAAAAGCCACGGGAAATGATGATAAAAAGATAAACGCAATTTTAGATTCAGACGAAGGTGCACGATATATTGGAGAATTTGCTATAGCATTTAATCCATATATCACTGAGCCTATGAAAGATATTTTATTTGATGAAAAGATAGCTGGAAGTTTCCATTTTACCCCAGGTAATGCTTATGATATTGCAGATAATGGAAATAGATCTGATGTACACTGGGACATGGTACTAATTCAAAGACCGGACTATGGTGGTGGAGAAATTTGGTTTGATGATATATTAATTAGAAAAGATGGTGAATTTATTCTTCCGGAATTAAAAGGACTAAACCAAACAAACTTAGTATAAATGGTAAATGAAACGAAAATAAATGCAATCGCCAATGCTGAAGAGGCTGGACTCTATTATTCTAATAATACTGAACCGGGATATTCTCGGGAAATTAAGGATGAAAAGCAATTGTTTTTTGATATTAGTAAAAAACCACTTAAAGCTAAAAAAGAACTAAATCGGGCCGATGAATTAAGAATCCCTCCTGCTTGGACTGATGTTTGGATTTGTGATAAAAATAATGGACATCTTCAAGCTACAGGCATAGATGCAAAGAAGAGAACTCAATATATTTATCACCCTATTTGGACACAATTAAGAAGTGAAGCTAAATTTGATAAAATGGTTTCATTTGGAAAAACTTTACCTAAGATTCGGGAACAATATTTTGAGGATTTAGCAGAAGAAGGCAATGAAAAACAGAACAGTTTACCTTACAAAAGAGTAATGGCACTTATTGTAAGATTATTGGATACTACTTTCATTCGCATCGGAAATGAAACTTCTAGAGACGATAGTGAAAAGGCTACATATGGATTATCTACAATGCAAGATGAACATATGGATTTTGAACCTACGGAAATAACAGATGAAGCTGATAAATGGTATGATTCACAAGTAGGTGGAAAATTTACATTTGTTGGTAAAAGTAGTAAGAAACATGAAATTGAAATAAACGATGAAGAAATACCTGATTTGCCTGCTTTGATAATGATGTGTAAAGATGCTAAAGAAGGAAAAGGCGGAGATTTATTTTTATATTTTGATGAAGAAGGAAATGAGAATGACGTAAAAGCATACCATGTCAATGAATACATACAAGAAATATCGGGTGAAAAATTCACAGCAAAAGATTTCAGAACATGGGGCGGAACTAAAATAGCTGCAAAAACTCTTTGTAATTTTAAGAAAAAAGACGATAAAAAAGAACGTAAGAAAAATAGTACAATAATGGTAAAAGAGGTAGCTGGCCGTTTAGGAAATACACCGGCCGTGTGTAGAGGTTCGTATATTCATCCTAAATTTATTAATGATTATATGAAAGGTTCTTTCTTCAGAATCTGGAAAGAGACACTTGGTGAAGAGATGTACCCACTAAGTAAAAATGAAAGCCACGTTATCCGATATTTAGAAAATAGTTAAGCTTAAACACCCTTTATTCTATGTTCTAACAATGGCACTGGATGATTTAGATTCAAATGACAAAAAAGTATATGAATATTTGAAACTTAATGATTTTGTTGTAAAACCATGGTCTACTAAGAAAGCAGCCACTGCATTGAAAATGAAAGAAGATGAAGTTTATACTTCTTTATCAAATTTGGCTGAATATATGAAAAATAACATCCATATACACTATAAAGATGGAACCATTCGTATTGGTGCTAACTAACTACTCAAAGTAAATAATTGCCAATCACCTTTGCCATCTAAGTATCCTAATCTTACTCCGCAGTCTATCCAACCATGTGCATAATTTACAGCTGCAAAGGCATCGTCACCTTTACCTTCATCAAGAAAAAATTTAGCATCAGAATGATAAGCTCGAACCATTTGTAATATATCTTCAGCTTTACCATGATTATCAGTACCTACTTCATCAATAATCGAAACCTTTGCTAATGCTTTAGCTGTCAAATCAAGATATTTGTTAATTCTTTCTAGAGTTACCGAATAATCAGTCATAATTGGTGAAAGATGTAGGTCTTAATCATTACTGACCGAAAATTATTAAGTGCTAGCCAATAATGGATATAATGTGTACCGAAAAGAAATTACTTTAATTTGCGCATTAATGTTTCTGTCAATGGCACTGTTTTTTGTTCCAAATACTGAAGCTGAAGTCTCTTTAACTGGAAAAAAAGAACCTATTCATCTTAACATGAAAGAATCGAATGATTTATCTCCTGAAACATGGGGTGACAATACTAGAGAAGCAATGATGGATAATCCACCTAGATCTTGGACTTCAACACCAGGAAGTTTGGACCAATTAAGAACGAGAGAATGGAAAGATGTGGGGACTTGGACTGCGATGAATGGGAATGTATTTGAAATTGGTTTAGGAGGTCCAGTTAAATTTAATCTCTGGTGGAGAGAAACTAATCAAGGACAGGATGATGATTATGACGCACAAGTTCAATATCGTTTTAGACTAAATATTGCTGGACAGGAGGGAGCATACTATACTGATGAAAATAATGGAGATACACATGAATGTGCACAACCAAGACCATGCGAATGGACAGCACAAGTCAATAGTATTAATGTCAGTTCAGCCCCTAAGGATACCATTTTTGAAATAGAAATCGAGTATCGGGCATATTCCGATATTGAAATTTATTATGATAATGCAAGTTTTGACAGTGGGGCTGCATTTAGTTCTGATGCAATTAAATTTGGCCAATCTACAATAAATGGTCAAACTGTAGGCTTTGATTTTATTCAAGCTTGGGATACTGATGCAAAAGAAGCCGTTGATGGAAATTACATTAGACTGCTTGTAGATGGAGTAGGTCTAAACAGTTCAAACCAAAGGACTGGCTATCCTATTGTGGAAGATGGAATAGATTATGATTTAAATGGAACAAGCATTACTTCAACAAAGATAACTTGGTATATTGAGGATGAATATGCTAAAGTCGATCAATCTGTTATTAGTTTTTCTCTTACAAAAAAGAGCTCCGCATTGGCACCACCTATTGAATTTAAGGCATTCGATATTATAGGTACTGGTGGAATTGGAAACTCTAATGACGATGAAGGATTACTAGGGTTGTCAGGATTTGAGATTATCTTAGCTATATTTTCAATTATTTTCGTTAGCTCTTACAAAAGAGAAGTTTAATAAAACGAACCCACTGGGAAGGGCCCATGAGACAAGTCTCAACATTTATTGCTATAGCATTCGCAGCCATTTTTCTACTATCTTTTAATGTCACTGCCGAAGAACCTGAATTCGAAAATCCAGATTTACAACTTAAATTTAATTTAAAAGGAGAAGGAGATATGCTATCTCCTCAAACTAAACTTCCTGGTGAAGCTGAAACAACGAAAACAGTTATGGCTCAATATGATAATTTTGTAGGCTTCAGAAGTAATAGAGAAGCCGTGGATGTAGGTACTTGGACTAGTGAACCTGTCGAATTCGGATTATCGATATCTATCAAATCATTTGATATTTGGTGGGAAGATACTGAAGGTTCTGATGATAGTTGTGAATGGACTATCACTATAGAACTCAATGGAGAAGATGTAAGTGAAGATGTGAGTGGATGTCAACATAATGGCGATGGCATTGCTAAAGCAACTCATAATCTTGCAACTGACATTGAATTGAATACAGGAGATACCCTAGGAATAAATCTTGTTTACGAGGGATGGGATGATATAAAAATATATTATGACAATGTAACATATGATACTGGGCTTAATGTGGCCGGAGGTCACGTCCTCTTTTTCGGTGCTACATGGGTAAGTTCCGAAGTTAATGTCGAGTTTGCAGAAGCTTGGCCAGTAAATTGGAATACTAATCTTGATGGCAGATTCGTGATGATTATGGGATCTGACGGATACATGGCTGACAATAAGAAAGCAGATGTAACTGAAGGATCTGAATATACTATAACATTACCAAATGGAAGTGCTGATGTAACTTCGACAATTATAACATGGACCGAAGTTACTGGCGTTGGAATTCAATTGATGATGGATTATACTACTTTTGATCACATGGCCGGTAATGGTTCTGCAAACGGCACTGCAAAACCGGCACTTGTTAGTCTTATGCTTGTAAAAGCAACTGGGCTACTTGGTGATGAGGGTGGTTTGTTAGGATTGCCTGGTTTTGAAATAGCTATAGCAATTCCAGTAATTGCTTTCGTTGCAAGAAGATTTAGAAACTAAGTGAAAGCATCTTTTCTATT
>Ga0115000_10000926_pt1 | contig 26728 bp, 16 predicted proteins | sample ArcticOcean_MG_C_6_FD_89690 | JGI IMG/M metagenome (GOLD analysis project Ga0115000, IMG submission 89690) | Marine microbial communities from western Arctic Ocean - ArcticOcean_MG_CB8_128 | ecosystem: Environmental > Aquatic > Marine > Oceanic | place: Arctic Ocean: Canada Basin | collected... | reverse complement strand
TGTTTGCCTTGCTTACCGGCTTGCATGATTTCAGGGCGACCCGGCACCCAGCCGATCTTGGCGTCGACCTCAAATGATTCCTCCCCTGGCGTTCCATGGACGAGGCAGTGAAACTCCCGCTGTTCCTCGTTTGCCCCGAGCAAGTCCCCGATCTTTTGCCGGGCCTCGTTGTTTTTGCAGAACAGGACGATGCCGCTAGTCTCGAAGTCTATGCGATAGGCAAAACCGAGGTTCCGAATATCGCGCTTGGTTACCCAGCGAGCCTGGGTAGCGATGGCGTGCTGTATCAGGTTGGAAAGACTTGGGCGATCGGGGAACGACGGGCTGTGTGAGACAGCCATATGGGTCATTTTATCGAGTGCGAGATAATGCTCGTCCTCGAGGAGGATCGGGAAAGCCCACGAATGAGATTCATCCGGAGTGAACAAGCGAATGAAATTTTTACCACCAGAACCCACGGCGCAATTCGACTCAATCGGCCGGGGTTAATTGGCGTCACTCGGCACGGCTAAGCTGTTAGTAAAGCTGGCCGTGACGGACGAGTTGCTCGAGACAGTCACTTCGTTGGTTGCACTGCCTGTATTGATGGTCACCGCGCCGGACCATTCCTTGAAAGCGAAGTTGGCAGCCGGCTTAGCCACAAGCGTCACTGTTGTTCCCTCCTTATAAAACCCCCCGTCGTCGTCATCGCTTTTGACGTTAATTTCGCCCTCTCCATCAACGTAAGTTTTGAGTGAATACTTGAATAGTTCTGCTGTTTTCTCACGCAGCCAGGTAAAGTAGGATTGAGATGCCGCCGCCGACCGCTCGCTCTTGAGGTATCCGTCAAACTCTGCATCAAACCTATCCTTGGAAACCGCATTTTTACCGGTCAGCTTCACCACGAACGCCGCCTCCTCGTAGGAGGAATCCGAACCCTCAGGACTGCTGGTGATCAACTCGCTTGTTGCCCCCACATCCAGGCCAAGCGCCTGCGTGCGTACATCCTCGCTGTTGGCCTTTTTGGCCAGGCCGGGTATGGCTCCTCCCGCAGAGTCAAATGGGCCAAGCTTGGTCACGGTGAAGTTGTTCTCCCCTGCCACCTCCGCGAGCGCCTTCCCCGTCTTGATGGATTGGTGGATTTTTTTACCCGCCTCATTCATTAGCTTAATGCTTTCTGTTTTTTTGAAGTCAGCCGTCACCGTGGTCTTGGCTTCTATGAAGGTTCGGTTGCGGGATGGGATCACTTTCTTGAGTGACGCAATGTAAAACTCACTGGAAAATTGCGAGTCGCCAATGATAAACGGATTGGTCTTGCTCAATTCGAACACCTGAGCCGAGCGTACCTGAGGCAAGCCGAACACAACCCTGTCCTGACTAGCCAAAGGGGGGCTGGTGGTGGCGGTTAAGTTTTGCAACAACGCCATCTTCTCGAGGGTGTCTAATGCCGGCTGGTCCTTGTATGTTTTCTCCAGACTTCGCTGGAAATCCAACCCCGCTTTGTAAGCCTCGATCACGGCCAATCCTGACTTGAGGCCATTAGAAGTGCTCAGGATATCTGACCGAATGGAGGCAACGGCTTCCTCGACTTTCATGCCCTTGTACTCGTTGGTTCGCAAGGTGGCTATCTCCTTAGCCAGGTTGGGGATGTCGTTCGTTTCGTATCCAACCAAATTGGTTGACCCTCCCCAGTAAGCCTGCAAAAGTGACTCTCGTTGTGATGGCTTCAGCTCGTTGAATTTTTCCTCTGCCTCGTCGAGGTAGTTTGTCGCTGGAAAAGTCACATACGACACCTGCCTCCGCTCGGGGATGCGGTTGTTCGCGAGCGTATTGGTGTAATGTTTTTTTATTTGCTCGTCAGTTGATTGCACGAGAGGGAGATAGTTGGTGTGGCTCAGGAAAATCGCCTCCGCCTCGTACTGCTCGTTGCTCTCGCGGAATCTAATTTCAGCCTCTTTGCGCGAAACAAGAATGCCGGCGACCCCGGCTAAGTCTCGAAGCTGCCTGACGCCAACCTGATACCTGGCGAGCGCCTCCAGTTGGGCCGAGCCTCCAACTGTTCGCACCAAGTTGGTCACTACCTCCTTCCGAGTCAGTCTGGATTCTGAGGGCGAACCCTCGATATTACTGTCAATCAGGGTTTTAATCCAGCTGTCCGAATCGCTCTGGCTCGGGTCGATGCCATATCGTTTCATTAATGCTTTTTCTCCCAGGATCTGCACCGCGCGACTGTTCAGAAAGCTTTCGGGTATTCCTCTGGACTGGGTGCCCATGTTGGCAATAACGATGTTTCGCGCTTCGATCCATTGGGCTCGAGTTACTATCTCACCGTCCACTTGTCCGTACTGGCCTGACTCTGACTGGCGTCCTCGTCCAAAGATACGGTCCTCTGCATCTGGGGTAAACAGGACAACAAAGCCAATAATTACCGGAATGGCAATTAACCCAAACAACCACTTCTGTTTTTTTCGGATATATTGAAAATCGATCATGTTCCTGTAAAAAAGGACGGGGAAGCTACTCCCCTCGGCCATGAACGGTCAAACGCAAAAAAGATTATTTTGTGCCAATTTGACCCACTGGGTTGCAACCCTCTTGGCCAAGCGCGACACTCCGGCCACGGATGCGGATCATTGGAGGTACATCGGCTGGTGCAATAATTAAGGTTCCCAAGGGGCTCGGGGTGCGTCCCACGCCGGACAAAGTGCGCCTGGCCATCTTCAACAGCTTAGCCGGTTTTGCCGAGGATGCGCGGGTGCTGGAGGTGTTTGCCGGCACCGGTGCACTTGGCCTCGAGTGCCTCAGTCGTGGCGCAGCGTCGGCCATGTTTGTCGAGTTGTCCGCCAAGCACGCCCGCGTCATGCAGGCCAACGCCGGAGCGATCGGCGTCCCGCTTGGCCAAGCGCAGTTTAAAATCATGGACGCATTCGTCGCGCTTCGCCAACTGAGCGGAAACGGGGCCAAGTTCGACCTCATCCTGGCCGACCCGCCGTACGGCGACAAAAACGTAAACAAGCGATCCGAGTCATTCGCCCAGCAAATGCTCGACGACGAGAACCTCCCGGTGCTGCTGGAGCCCGGTGGCCTGTTCATCCTTGGCCATACCAAGCGCGACACGCTGGAGTTCCCGGAGCCGTGGGAACAAAAAAAGATGCTCAAGCACGGCGACACGCACATCGAAATCCTCCGCTTGGCCAAGGGCTAGGGCACACCCGAAACAAGCGACCTTGCAATGCTGGGTGAGTTGTCAAATTATTCGCGCCCCGTGATGAGCGAGACAAACCTATTACCCGAACCGAAATTCCTCCCGGAACTCCACCCCACCTACCGCCCGGCTATCCTGGTCAACCGCGCCTTCGAGCAGGCCGCACGAGACACTGACTCGCCGGTCGATATTGGGATCGCACTGGAGCAGGCCGACGGCTCCATCTTTCACCATCGAACTGTAGTCTTCCCGGGGGATCACGCCCATGCGGAAAACAACTTCCGGCATGTCGAGCGTATCGTGAAGTTCCTGCTCTGGCAGCGAGGCGGTTGGAAAATCCACCTGAGCGGTGCCGAGAGCCTCGTGCCCCGGCTTCAGGAACATTATAGGGCAAATGCGTTCGGCAAATTTGACGACGACGTGATCGGCGTTCGGAACAACGGACAGTCTATCGTGGTAATTGGCTGCGCTGAATTGCCGGCAGAACATTCCGAGGCCAGGCCGATAGGCCGCAACCTTGACGGTTGCCGAATCGGATTTGACCTCGGCGGCAGCGACCGAAAAGCGGCAGCAGTCATCGATGGTGAAGTAAAGTTTAGCGAGGAAATCGTCTGGGACCCCTACTTCGAGCCCAATCCGGATTACCACTACAATGGTATCATGGATTCACTCAAGAGAGCCGCCGCACATCTGCCCCGCGTGGACGCCATCGGCGGAAGCGCCGCCGGGTGTTACTCGCACAACCGGGTGACGTGGGCCTCACTATTCCGCGGCGTTGGCCCGGAACTATTCGACGAAAAGGTCAGAGGCATGTTTCTCAAAGTTGCGGAGGAATGGGGGGTGCCACTTGACGTCATCAACGACGGCGAAGTCACCGCATTGGCCGGCTCGATGGCCATGGGGAAGAACGGCGTGCTTGGTATCGCGATGGGCACGAGCCAAGGCGGCGGCTACATCGACATGGAGGGAAACATCACCACGTGGCTCAGTGAACTGGCTTTTGCGCCGGTCGATTTGCACCCCGAGGCGCCGGCGGACGAGTGGTCGGGCGATCTCGGCTGCGGCGCCCAATACTTTTCGCAACAAGCCGTGGGCCGCCTTCTACCGGCCTCCGGCATCGAGTACGACAAGACGCTGAAATTGCCGGAACAACTGAAGATCGTGCAGGCGCTCATGGAGCAGGGAGACGAGCGGGCGCTAAAAATTTACGACGCCATCGGAATATACCTTGGTTATTCGCTGGCACATTATGCGGAGTTTTATGACTACGAATACGTGCTTCTGCTGGGCCGCGTGACCTCTGGTCCCGGCGGCGAACACATTATCGAGCGTTCCAAGGAAGTGATGGAAGCGGAGTTCCCCGACTTGGCCAAGCGTATCAAGTTTCACATCCCGGACGAGACCGAGAAACGCCATGGCCAAGCCATCGCCGCAGCCAGCCTGCCGAAGATCAGCTAGGGACGCCGGTTTTCAGCGTTCAAAACGATTCTAGGGGTCAACTTCGGGACACGGATTTAACGGGTGGTGGGTCCGGTTTGGAATTAGTTAAGGATTTCTGTTTTATGATTTCCAAAAATATCCCGTGTCCCTTTTTCAGCGGTCACTCCACTTGAGTGCGACTTTTTAGGAAGTTTTTCAACACCTCCGGGTTGCTCTCGAAAAATGAGGCTAGATCCTCGAGCGAGCGCACCGTGTCACGGCTCAGGTGATGCTCGATCCCCTCTATGTCCCGTTGCTGTGTTTCGCCATCGAGTTCCAGTAGTGAGAAAAAGCGGGATAAGGTCGCGTGCCGCCGCTGTATCCGCTCCGCGACCTCCCTCCCCTCCTTGGTCAGCACCAGTCCGCGCTTGTATTTTTCATGCTCCACAAACCCCGTCTCGCAGAGTTTCTTGACCATGTTGGTGACCGATGCCTGACGGATTTTGAGTGAGTTGGCGATGTCGACCACCCGAGCTTGTCCCGTTTCCTGGACGAGTTCCAGGATGCGTTCCAGGTAATCTTCAGCGCTTTGACTGGGAGAAGTGTGCATTCAAAGTAGCGTCTTCGGCTATTTGCGCCGTCGAAACCAACCGCGGGCGGGCGGGGCCTCCTTGGCGGCGGGCTTGGCCCGGCGCGGCTTGGACGGAGATAGCGGGGCAAATTGACTGCGAAGCAACTCGCTGCGAGCGGCGGTCAGCGCCATGATGAATTCATCGTACGACTGGTAACGGTTGCCCGGTGACTTGTCCATGGCTCGGACGATGGCATCGCTCGTCGGGCGGGTAATGGACGGAACCAGTTTATGCGGCGGTGTCAGGGGCTTGTTCATGTGAGCCAGAACCACGTCGTCGATCTCGGGAGCCTCGAATGGGGTGCGACCTGTCAGGGAATGGTAAAGTGTTCCCGATAAACTGTACATGTCAGCGAGGAACGTTTCCGGTTCACGCCTTAATTTCTCGGGCGCGATGTAGTACGGTGTGCCCCAAATCTGCTCCGAATAATCCACCCCAGCTTCGGATTTGCAGGCCAAGCCGAAGTCAACCAGCTTCGGTTCGTTGTTGATGTTGAAAAGAATGTTGCCCGGCTTGATGTCGCGGTGGAGCAGCTTGTTCTTAAGCGCGGTGTCTAGTGCGGACGAAATCTTTATCCCGATGTCGAGCACGCGCAGTTCCGGGACGGTGCCGAGCTGATCAATCAAGAGGTCAAGGCTTTCGGCCAAGGCCAGTTCCATCACGAGATAAAGCTGCTCATTGTATCGCCCAAACTGATAAAGATGGATGATGTTCGTGTGGTTCAATCGGGCCACGGCCCGTGCCTCGGCGTAAAACGAGTCGAGGCCCTCCTCGTCGTCGGCGAGTTCGGGTTGCATCAGCTTGATTGCAACATCCCGCTTGAGCACCGTATCGGTGGCCCGGTAAACCGTGCCCATCCCGCCCGCAGCGATCCTCGAGTTCAGCTCAAAATGCTCGAGCATCATTGGCATCATCAACTCCGCGCCGCACTTGGTACAGTCCGCTGTCTCCAACGGTCGCAGTTCGCCGGGAATAAAGGCGTTTGCCCCGCACGACATGCAGTTCACCAACTTCAGCGGTTTGCTTTGCGTCTCCCCGACTTCCGAACTCACCGACGCAAGCTATCACAAGCCCCCACTGGTTGCCAATGCCGACAGGCCAAGCGCTTGGGCAAGCGAATATTAAACCAAACCGACCCCGGCTCGCCGGTGGATTGGTTTGACTCCCAAACTTTCCTTGATATTCTCCGCGCTCTTTTGCCGGGGCTTCCCACCCGGCACCCCCAATCAAAACAAAGTTTATGGCAGCAAAAAAAGCTACGAAATACGTCTATCACTTCGGTAAAAAAACCGACGGCAATGGCAAGATGAAGGCGCTCCTCGGCGGCAAGGGCGCGAACCTCGCCGAGATGACCCGCATCGGCCTCCCGGTGCCTCCGGGATGCACCATCACCACCGAGGTCTGCACCTACTACAACGATCACAAAAAGTCATACCCCAAGGTGCTGCAAAAGCAAATGGAGGATGGGGTCGCCCGGATGGAGCGGCAACTCGGCCAGAAGTTCGGTGACAAAAAGAACCCGCTCTTACTCTCCGTCCGCTCCGGCGCGCGCGAGTCGATGCCGGGCATGATGGACACTATTCTCAACCTTGGCCTGAACGACGAGACGGTCGAGGCCTTGGCCAAGTCCAGCGGCAACCCCCGTTTCGCATGGGACAGCTACCGACGCTTTATCCAGATGTACGGCGACGTCGTCATGGGGGTTCAAAAACTGCCGACCGAGGACGAGGAGCCGTTCGAGATCCTCATCGAGCAGGTGAAGAAGAAACTCCTCGGCAACGCTCACGCCGATGACACCGATCTTTCCGCCGAGAACTTGCAGGTGCTCGTCGCCGAGTTCAAGAAGCTCGTGAAGAGCCGCACCGGTAAAGCGTTCCCGAATGATCCATGGGATCAGCTTCGCGGCTCGGTTGGCGCTGTGTTTAGTTCTTGGATGAACGACCGCGCCATCGTTTACCGTCGCAAGTATAACATCCCTGTCGAGTGGGGCACAGCGGTCAACGTGCAATCGATGGTGTTCGGCAATTCCGGCGACAACTCCGGCTCCGGCGTCGCCTTCACCCGCGACCCCGCCACGGGCGAAAACGTTTTCTGGGGTGAGTTCATGATGAACGCCCAAGGCGAAGACGTGGTGGCCGGCGTCCGCACACCGGATCCCGTTGCCGACCTTAAGAAAGTTTTGCCCAGCGCGCACAAGGAACTGCTCCGTATCTGCAAGGTGCTCGAGAAACATTTCCGCGACGTGCAGGACTTCGAGTTCACCATCGAGGAGGAAAAAGTATTCATGCTCCAGACCCGCAACGGCAAACGCACCGGCTTGGCCGCTGTACGCATCGCCTGCGAGATGGTGGAAGAAAAACTGATCTCCTGGAAAGACGCCATTACACGCATCCCGGCAGACGACTTGGATCAGTTGCTCGCCCCGGTCTTTGACCAGGCGGCGGTGAAGAAGGTTAAAACCATCGCCAAAGGCCTCCCGGCTGGCCCGGGTGCCGCCACCGGTAAAGTGTACTTCAACGCCGACCGCGCCGAGGCGGCCAAGGCCAAGGGCGAGGAAGTGTTGCTCGTCCGTCTCGAGACTTCCCCGGAGGATTTGCGCGGCATGATCGCAGCCAACGGCATTCTCACCGCACGAGGCGGCGTCAGTTCCCACGCGGCGCTCGTCGCCCGACAAATGGGAAAAATCTGCGTTTGCGGAGCTGCCGGTGTGCAGATTAACTATGCAAAGCGCACGATGAAGATCGGCAAAACAAACTTTAAGGAAGGTGATTTCCTCTCAATCGACGGCACCAGCGGCGAGATTTACGCGGGCGAAGTCAAGACCGCCCCGTCGGAAGTCGTCCAAGGCCTGCTCGAGAACAAGGCCGCTGCCAAGCGCAGTCGCACGTACAAAAACTTCACGCAGATCATGACTTGGTGTGCCAAAGCCGCCAAGATGCAGGTTCGCACCAACGCCGACTCACCGGACCAGGTGAAAAATGCCATCGCTTTCGGCGCGACCGGTATTGGCCTGTGCCGAACCGAGCACATGTTCTTCGAGGGCGACCGCATCGACGCCGTGCGCCAAATGATCCTCGCCGACAACGAGGCCGACCGGCGCAAGGCAATCAAGAAGCTACTCCCCTACCAGCGCAAGGATTTCGAGGGCATCTTCAAGGCACTCAATGGCCTGCCGGGCACGATTCGTTTGCTCGATCCGCCGTTACACGAGTTCCTTCCACACGATACCAAGCAGATCGCCGATTTGGCCAAAAAGCTCAAGGTCAAGCCATCTGAGATCAAGCAGCGCGTCGATGAGTTGCACGAGTTCAACCCCATGCTTGGCCACCGCGGATGCCGGTTGGCCATCTCCTACCCGGAGATCGCCGAGATGCAGGTGCGAGCCATCTTCGAGGCCGCCGCCAACATGCAGAAGAAAAAGATCAAAGTGAACCCGGAGATCATGGTGCCACTCGTTGGATTCAAGAAGGAACTCGAGTTGCAGACCGAGATCGTCCGCCGCGTAGCCAAGGAAGTTAGCAAAGAAAAAGGCGTGAAACTCAAGTATCTCGTTGGAACGATGATCGAGGTGCCACGTGGCGCACTCACCGCCGACGAGGTCGCCGAGGTTGCCGAGTTCTTCAGCTTCGGCACAAACGATCTCACCCAAATGACCATGGGTATGAGCCGCGACGACTCCGGTTCTTTCCTGCCGAACTACGAGGAGCAGGAAATCGTCACAAACAACCCGTTCGCCGTGATCGATCAAACCGGCGTTGGCCAGTTGATGGAGATCGCCGCGACTAAGGGCCGTAGCACCCGTAAAAACATCAAGCTAGGCATCTGCGGGGAGCACGGTGGCGAACCCAGTAGCGTAAAGTTCTGCCATAGTCTAGGCCTGAACTACGTGAGTTGCTCGCCCTTCCGCGTACCGGTGGCCCGCCTGGCCGCCGCCCAGGCCGCCTTGGCCTAATACCAAGCGCTTGCCCAAGCTCAAAATATTCCACAAACGCCCGGTTCCCCGCCGGGCGTTTTTCTTTCCCCTTGACCGTCTGTGGGTTGGCCAGCATTTTTCCCAAGTGAGAATTCTCTTCACGACCCTGTTTTTTACATTCCTGACCGGCTTGGCCTCGGCGGCGGACATGGGGCGATCTGTCGTTCAGGTGTTGGTGTACAGCCAGACCCCGATTTGGGATGCCCCGTGGCGAAACAACCCAGTAGCCAGCTCCAGCGGCTCCGGGTTTGTTATCGAAGGCGACCGTGTCATGACCAACGCCCACGTTGTCAGTTGGGCCAAGCAGATTGTTTTACGTCGGTTTCAGGACCCTCGACCATGGCTTGCTCGTGTTGAATATATCTCCCATGAATGCGACCTGGCTGTGCTAAAGGTGGACACACCCGGTTTTTTTGACGGACTCAAGACCCTACCCCTTGGCGGGTTGCCCAAAGTTCAGTCTACAGTGTTGACTTGCGGTTACCCAGCCGGAGGCCAACAGATCAGCTACACTCGGGGTGTTGTATCCCGCATCGAGATGCAGAACTACGTGCATATCGGCAACAGGGCATTCCTGTCTGTGCAGACGGATGCTGCCATCAACCCCGGTAACAGCGGCGGGCCTGTTTTTCAGGGCGACGAGGTCGTGGGAGTCGCCTTCATGGGTACTCCGGGACTCGAGAATACCGGTTTCTTCATTCCATCGGCCGTGATCAATCATTTTCTCGAGGATGTAAGCGATGGCAAATACGACGGCTTCCCCAAGGCCGGCATTCGGATTGTTTCCCTCCAAAACCCGGCGTACCGTCGTTATCTAGGCCTGCCAGTCACCGGCGACGGCGCGAGGATTGACAGCCTCGCCGATTACACAGAGAAGGCGGGCCTCCTGAAAAAGGACGACGTCATCCTCGCGGTCGGGGAACACCCTGTTGGCAGCGACGGCACGATCCTGCTGGAAGGCAATCGCGTCAACTGCACCACCGCATTTCAGGTGCCTCAGAAGGGTGAGTAACTTAAGCTGAAGATCTGGCGTGACCACAAAGAAATCGATGTTGCAGTGCCAATGGAAGTGCGTGACGATGACCTCAACATCGGCAACCTTTATGACGCCCCACCCCGATACTTTGTTTTCGCCGGTCTGGTCTTTACGCCGCTTACTCTCGATTACGTGAAAACCTTCGGGCGCAACTGGCGCGGTGTTGCGAATTCGGAGATGATTTACGAACTGTACTACCGGCGCAACGAGACACCGGCCAAGGTTCGCAATGAGCCAGTTGTCCTTGCCACAACTCTGGCGCACCCGGTAAACGCAGACATGCGCCTGGCCAGTCGGGCGATGATCGACACGATCAACGGCAAACGCATCGAAACCCTTGAGGATGTGATCACTGCTTTCGAAGAAAACACAAAACCGCAGCACATGATTCAGTTTATCTCGGGCACCGTGGAGTGCCTGGACAACACCCAGGCTAAACTGGCCAACCCCGAAATTCTTTCAACCTACGGCATCCAAACCGATCGCCGCCTATGAAAATTAAAACTCCACTAATTTTAGCCTCCTGCATCTTCGCGACGGCTTCCGCCGTTTTCAGTCAGGACGCCCCCGAACCGGACTGGCAGACGAGCATCGTCACTTTTGACATCACGCGTAATAACTTCAACTTCCGCATCCCGTGGGATAAGCGGGCGCAAACTGCAGCCAAGCTTGGAACTGTCATCGAGGGTAACGAAATACTCACAACCGCCCAGGGTTTGGCCAACCGCACATTGGTTCGACTGCAAAAAGGCGGTCGCGGCAAATGGTACAACGGCAACGTCGAGTGGGTTGATTACCAGGCAAACCTCGCCGTCGTCGGCGTCAGCGACCCAGCGTTTTGGGAAGGGTTGGCGCCTGTGCGTTTCGCCCTGGCAGATGAACTGAAGAGAAACCTGCAGATCGTGCGTTGGCGCGGTGGGAACATTGAGCGGCGCGCTGCGGAGTTCAGTCGCTTTAGCGTGGCGGACGCCAATTTCAACCAAGCGCCACGTATCGAGATGAAAACGAGCTCGGAAATGGAGGGTGCCGGCAGAGGTGAACTCATGGTGTCGGGCGGTCGCGTTGTCGGACTTGTAGCCAGTAAATCCGGCAGCACGTGCTCGGTGATCCCCTCCCCGTTCATCATGTCCATACTTGAGAAACGCGCCTCCGGCGATTATCGGGGTCTTGGTTTTTTTGACTTCATTTGGCAGCCGGCATCAAATCCAGCTACTACAAAATATTTCGAGTTCAGCGGCCAGACCGGCGGCGTGCTGCTCATCAAGCCGTCCACCCGCCCGGGAGCCAAGTCGCCGCTTAAGCTGCACGATATTATTCTCGAGATTGACGGCTACCCGATCGACATACAGGGGGATTACCTCGACCCCGATTACGGTCATGTCATCATGGAATACCTTGCCTGCCGCAAAAAATGGGCGGGCGACATTGTTAAATTCAAAATCTGGCGGGACGGCGAAAAGAGAGAAATCGATTATGTCCTGCCAAAAGCTGATTTCTCAAAAAACCTCATCATCGACGGCCCCGTTGGCAAGGAACCCACCTACGTGATCGCTGGCGGGTTAGTGTTCGTTCCTCTCTCGGCGGAATTCCTAAGTAGTTGGGGTGCTGACTGGCAGCGTACCGCCCCGTTCCGGCTGGTTTACTACAACAAACAGAAAGCCAAAAAAGACCAACCGTCGCTGGTGGTTTTGTCGCTGGTATTGCCGGATAGCTACAATATCGGCTATCAGGAACGGAAGTCTCAAAACCTTGTCCTCGACCGGGCGAACGGCAGGCAAATCTCCAAGCTGGACGACCTGATTGTTGCGCTCGAAAACCCGCAGAATGGCTTTCACGTCTTCGTGTTCAATAAAGGAAGCTCCGTTCAAAAAATAATCCTCGAGGCCGACCAACTGGACGAAGCCAACCAACGCATCGCCAAGCGTTACGGTGTCGCCCGGTTGCAAAAGCTCAAGTAAGCTCGTCGAGCAGATGCCACACGCGGAGCGCTTCCGACACGCCCCACGCTTGGGCATCGCAGCCCCGTTGCCGGTGTGGAGCGTCGCCGTCGAGAATCTCCGGCACCTGGCCAAGGCAACCCACGTTCATTAACCCGGCGACGCTTCCCAAGTAGCCCTTGGCCGCTTCGACAGCGCTGGGATCGCTTGGCCAGGCACGAACGAGCGCCTCGCAAAACTGCGGCAGAAACCAAGTCCAAGCCGTGCCGTTGTGGTAGGCCGGTTTACGGCGCATATCCTCGTTACCTTCGTAACGTCCCCAATAGGGATTCGCCGGGTCGTTGAGCAGTTCGCCGTCGTGCCAAACCTCGTGCGGCGTATGCGCTGGCAGCGAAGCGAGTGAACGCACCGCGCCAGGAACTAGCAAATGCCGGGTGACTGCATCGACGTTGGCCCGGGCGACCGCGCCGCTGACAACTCCCAAACTGACAGCGATCAAGATGTTGCAGCGAAGGTTCGCGTCAATCGTCGCCTCGGCGGCGGGCTGCCCCTGTTTGGCCAGGAGACAGTCGGCAAGCCAACCGCGCTCATCGCACCAAAACAGATCGACAAAACTTCGCTCGGCCTTGTCCCTGCGCGAAGACCACTCGCCGCTTGGCTCCAACTTGGCCAAGCGAGCAAGCAGCCGAATCCACAGCGCTTGAATTTCAACCGGATACCCCACGCGCTGCGTACCGGCCGGATGATTGGTGTCCATCCAAGTGAAATGCACCGGGCTGAAAACCAAGCACGATTCAGTATCCATCCGTATGCCGTTGGGAGTTCCTCCGCTATAACTTTCCCCGATGCTCTTGACGATGGAAAAGAACGTCCGACTCCCCTCGCCCACTTTTTGAGTGTAAAAAGCTTCTCCAGATTTGTCCGCCAACTCCTCGATCACCAACGCCAGCCAAAGCGGCGCGTCGGACGTTTCGCGGTTAGAGTCGTTATCGCCAAAAATAGCGTTAGGAATCGTGCCGTCCTTTTCATGTGACGCGAACAAACCGACAACGGCTCGTGCATCGTCCAACTGCCCGGCGGCAATCAGGCCTCGAACGGCAATCAGCGAGTCGCGGCCCCAGTCCAAAAACCAAGGGTACCCAGCAATAATCGACTTGCCCTCGCCACGCTGCACCACAAATGCATTCATCGCAGAGTTCAGTGCTTGGCCAAAGCCATCCCAATCGTCATCCCCATCAGTTTCCTCTGGGCAATTCGGTTGGCCAAGCGTTTGCTCAGTTGGCTCGTTGATTGAGATCAGCAACCCGGCCGCTTGCCCAAACTGTATGGGCAGTTGAAACCATCCGGGGCTGAAGGCATCGCCGCTGGCAACTTGGCCGCGAGACGCTTCGACTGGATGCGGGATGTCGCGGCACCATTCCTCCTTGGCAAAAAACCGGCCGCAAGTTGCGATGGCAACCAAGCGACGCTCACTCGATGGGAGGAACTCAAAACCAACGCCCTCGGCCAACGGGCGAGTCGCTTCACGAAAATGCTTCTCGATTTCAGCGTTGAGCTTCGTTTCCTCATGAAAACTTCGATCCTCAATGTCCAGGCGAACGGTTGCCTTCACCTTGTCTTCTGGCTCAACGCCTTCTGCCTCAAATCGAAACTGGATCGCGTTTTGCCCGCGAGGCATTTCTGCTGCAATTTTAAGCTGAACGGAACGCCCCTCGCCTGCCGGAACTTCGAGTCGCCACCAAGTACTCTCTCCCGCGCCAAATGAGATCATGAGTGTACGGTCCAGTTCAGCCAGAAAACCATTCACGTCTACCCAGACGCGGAGTCGCTTGACCATCACCCACCGATCCTCCGGCAGGGTCGGATGCAGATTACCCGCCAGCACGCAATCGTACTTGGACTGTGGTTCACCCAACCAAGCGCTCATTCGAGACATGGCTCCCCGTCCATTGGTGAGCAGGCTAATCGGCAACTGCCTGCAGTCCAGCGATTCAAAACCAGAAAAGAACGAAGCCACGTTCGGTGCGACCGGGAGAAACTCAATAACCGATGAAATACGGCGAGTTTTTTTGCCGTAAGCGATCAACTCAAGATTCCAAGTCTCGTTTCGACAAGGGCATTCGAGAAGCGCGAAGTGGCTGCCGTTGACGAATTGGCTTTGCCGATTGATTGAATCAAATAGGCTTTCATTATCGCTTAAACAAAAACGGAACGGGGAATCGTGCTCGACGAGCAAGTCGTGACCGGCCGGAACCATAGTGACTTGATTTGAATTACTGACAGTCCAACGGATCACACTCAGGTAAGCGTCAGAATGGATGCTTGATTCAACGCATTGCGCGAGGCGTTCGAGGATCGGTGGCTTGGTTGGTTTTGGCTTGCTGTGTTGCAGACAGTGAACGGCGCCCTTGGGCAAGCGAAATCTTGTGGTAATCGAAGCGCTCTCCCTAGGCCTATCCCTCTGGGAGAGGGAATTGTCCGAGTGCGGCGGCGCTTGGCCAAAGAGGTCGGTTGGCTGTTGCCAAGCGGGCGGCAAGGCCAACTCAAGTTCGTTTTCTTTGTCGCAGTCGAGGTTGGCGAGAACGAGTAACTCGTCGCCGTTTTTGGATTCACGCAACAGGGCGAATACAGGCGACTCGTCCGGGCTGAGCCGGGTGAATTTTGTGCCGTCGCGGAAGCATGGGTGCGTGGCGAGTAACTCGTTCAGTTCGGCGAGTTCGGCGACGATGTTTTCGTCCGCGCCCCAGTTTAAACCGGCGCAGCCATGGACGTATATTTTTTGTTTGGCCAACCACTCGACGCCGCATGTGTAGCCGTAAGCGCCGTTGATGCTGGTGATCGCGCTGAGTCGGTTTCTGAGCAGCGACCAGTCGCGACCTTTTTCAGCCAAGCGATTGTTGTCATGCGTTTCGCTGTAATGAACGAGCAGGCCGATTCGGCTGCCTTGGTTGAGAGCATGGTCGAGATAACCGGCGACTTGGCTGCCGGAGAATTCCTGGAACAGTTCCGAGTAGGCCCACTGCATGCCACCAATGGTGAAGCGTGTCTCGGTGTCGCCCCAGCCACCGCCAAGGCCCTCGAGCAGAAAAACAGTGTCCGGAAATTCCAGGCGAACTTTTGCGGTGACATAGCGCCAAACCGGCAGCGGCACCTTGTAGCCGGCGTCGCAGCGGAAACCATCGACACCACGGCGGCACCACGTCAGGAATGCTTCCTGCAACTGTCTCCAAAGCGCAACCGGCTTAGGATCGATCTCGACGAGGTCTTCCCAAACCACGCCCCAAGCGCCGGGACTTTCGAACTTTCCGTCGTCGAGGCGACGAAACCATTCGGGGTGATTCTCCTGTAGCGTACTCCCCCAGCCAGTGTGGTTGATGACGAGGTCTAGCATGAGGTAGCCGCCGAGGCTGTGGGTCTCATCGGCCAACTCAACAAACTGGTCGATGCCGGTTGTTTCGCGGTCGAACTCAACCAACGCAGAATCGATCGCCGTAAGGTCGAGCGCGGCATAAGGGCTTCCGTAACGACCCATGCGAGCGTCGGGAGTGGTCGGCACTGGGTTGACAGGGAGCAGGTGCAGCCACTTGCATTTGAGGCGGCCAAGGATGTGCGGCAGCTCAGCCGTCAAGTCGCGCAGCGTTCCACTTGGTGGTATGATGGTCCAGCCGCCGTCCTCAAGCTTGGCCAAACGCTCATCGAGCGGCACGGTGGCCGGTTGGTTGGTGGTTTTGCTCGCACCGAACAGGCGCGGGAAGGCGCAGTAAATAGTGTTTCCAAAACGGGTGTGCGCTGGATGGACGCTGACCGTGATATTTTCGCCCTCAACCCAGTGCTGGAAATCGGATGCGTCGCGGACGTAGGCAGTCGCCTTAAAAAAACCGACTTGGTTCAGCGCTACGTCGATTTGCCATGCGCCATCGTTTGGCGACATCTCGAGGTCACGCCAGCCTTCGTCGGTCGGTGTACTGCCGGACTCGACTGGTTCGATGATCGACCTCAGCACCTCCCGAGCTTGTCCAAGCGTGGTGCGGAGGCGCACCTTGAGGGGGGAAGTCGTGGTCTGGGCCAGCGACAACTCGAACCGAATCGTGTCGCCGACGAAGCGAAGGTGCTGGCTGCCTGGAGCCGGTTGTAGCGTCAAGGTGAGTTCCCCTCGTGAATCAGCCTCGCTCATTGTGCGCTTGGCCAGGGCGTGCCGGAGACAACATCAACCGATGGCTTCCTTGATTTTGTCGAGCCACTTGGGCACAGCGACCCACGGGTTCTCCTGCATTTCGTGCTCGAGCACGACGAATCCCTGATAGCGGCCATCGCGAAGAATCTTTACGATCCGATCTACGTCTGTAGGGCTTTTTTGTTTCGCACCGCGCGATTTGACTTGCACCTTGAGTTGCACGTTCACGGCATACGGCACGCAGCGAGCGATGTCGCTGTAAACGTCATCAGTGTGAAAATTGCCGGTATCGAGATTGATGCCCACCCACTCGCTTTGTGTTGCCCGGACGATTTCAAGAAGACTGCCGGCCTCGGCGACGATACCCCCGTGGTTTTCGATTCCGAGGAAGACACCCTTTTTGCCGGCGTATTCGCCGACCTCCTCGAGCGCCTCTATGCAAAGCGACTGGGCCTGCTTCAACGACTGACCGTTGGTGCCACCGGCAAAGACTCGTACGTGTGGCGCGCCCATGTGCGCGGCGTTGTCGATCCACTTTTTCACATGGGCAATTTGCTCGTCGCGTTTCGCGCCTTTCTGCAGAGTGAAAACGTTGCCGACGGCGGTACCGCTAATAGCGATGCTCCGTAGGAACGCGTGACGCTTTAGCGCAACCAACTCGGCTTGGGGAATTAGAGGATTGAGATAATAACTCGTAAGTTCTGCACCCGCGAGATTGTGATCGGCGCAATAGTCGATGAAGTCGTGCATGTCGATAGATTTGGCATCTGCGGGCCTGTTCTGTGCGTGGGTGGCTGTGTTGAAGTAATCCCGGAAGCTGTACGCGGCCAGACTCAACTTGAGTCGCGGCCTGCCTTTTCGGTGAATCGGCGATGCGGCCGAAAGGCAAAACGGTAATGCCACACCAAGACCGGCGGTTGCGGAAACGGCTCCAACGGTTTTCAGGAAATCACGCTTATTAAAATTCACGGCACCCATTCAAGCTCAAAGCCGCTTAGCCTCCAACTCAAAACATTTGATCAATCGTGTTTAAATCACACTCAATGCGGGATTTTCACACGTTTCATTCACTATGTAATAACATAAAAAAGGCAAAATATATGGGAGACAGTACTTTGACACTTGGCCTGCTCACTGCTAATATTTCTTGTATGATTTTTCGGTCGCAAAATGTTCCCACTTTGCTCTCTCTGGCAATATTGGTGAACATTTGTATCATGAGCCCAACCACGTTGCGCGCTGGCAACACTGAACCGTTCATTTACGAAACGGAGCTAAAAGGGGAACAGGTCATCGTTAGCGTGCACGTGCCTGCGGGGCATATGAGCACCGTCTTGGAAATCAGTAACGATGTTGCGAGCGGCTGGCAACCGATCGTCGCAGGTCAGTTAACCGGCGAGGAAGGACTGGTCACATTCACCTTCCCAGACAATCAACCGATTCGCTTCATGCGAGTGCAGACTGGGCCCTCTGCCGAATTACCAAAGGTTCCATTTAGTGCAGCGCATCACTTCTCGGTCGAGCCCGGTTTTTATGTATTCCCAGAATACGAGGATGCCAAAGTCCCACCGTTCGGGTTAAATCCGGTTTGGAGCCTTGGCCAAGCAAAAAAAATAGGCCACTTGCTGAACCGAATCGCCTACGGGCCGAGTTTGTCGGATATCAGCAAAGTAGAGGAGATTGGGGTGGAATCATATATTGAGTCACAACTGAACCCATCAACCGCAGATTGGCAACCCTCTCCAAGGCAAATTAAAAAAGAAGCCGAACTTTTTTACAGTCATGAGCCAACCATCGAAAAAATTCATATGGAAGAAGGAGAAATCTGGCGCTACTTCAAGGGAACCAAACAGCCACCAGCAAACTGGAAGGCGATGAATTTTGAAGACAGCGAGTGGGGAGAAGGCCCATCCGGTTTCGGCTACGGAGACAGCGACGACATGACGAAACTATCAGACATGAGGTTTTACGAGGCAACTGCCGACGAACCCGAACAACCCGGCTACTTAAGCCTCTTCATTCGTCGTAAGTTCCAGCTCAGAAATCTGGCAGAAATCAAACAGTTAATATTACGGGTAGACTATGATGACGGTTTCATCGCCTACCTTAACGGGCGAGAAATTGCACGAGCCAACCTGGACGGAGTTGCCCTCTATAACACCAAAGCAAAAAAAAGCCATGAAGCCGGAGACCCTGTGGACTTCGATATCACTGAAAAACTAGGCATTATACGTGAAGGCGACAACGTTCTCGCAATACAGGTTCACAACGACAAGCTTACCAGCAATGACTTGAGCATAATTCCTAGACTGGTCCAGCGAACCAAGCTCGATTTGCCTCCTGTGAAACGAATCAAGGACATTTCATCACTACAACAGCTGATTCATTTGCGGGGAATCTATTCACAGCGCCAGCTTCAGGCTGTTTTGGCTGAGTTTTGGGAGAACCACTTCACAACCGATTACGACAAGTTGGTTGAATATCTTGAAGATCTCGAAAACTCAGACGGCCGAGAATCCATGACTTCTAAGCAGGCCAAACAGGAAGCCTCACAGATGGAGTGGCAGGAATACGAGTTTTTTCACGACAACGCACTTGGGAATTTTAGGGATATCCTGCTTTATAGTGCTACCAGCCCATCAATGCTCATTTACCTCGACAATGTCTTGAATGAAAAAAAGGAGCCAAACGAAAACTACGCAAGGGAAATTCTTGAGTTGTTCGGGTTCGGTGTCGATAACCGCTACAACCAGACCGACATTGAGGAATTAGCCAAGGCGTTTTCCGGCTGGAACATTCGTAAAGCCTGGCCTGGCGATGTGAAGCCGTTCCCGACGTCGGCTCGAGCCCCCTTCACAGAAGAGAGCGCTCAATACCAGGATGACAACAAGCTTAAGACCGGTCGGGTGTGGCGCTATTTCAAGGGACTAGCAGAACCCTCCCCCAAGAAGGTTGGTAATGACATGATCCCCACTCTGGAGTGGACACAACCCGGGTTCAACGACACCAAATGGTCTCGTGGCACGGTGAGCATTGGCTACGGTGACAATGACGACAAAACGATCCTTGGCGATATGCGGAACCGCTACACCTCAATTTATCTTCGCCACGCTTTCTCCATTGGAGAGCCGTACGAAATGGATAACCTGATGCTTCATGTAGAGTACGACGATGGATTTATCGCCTACCTGAATGGTCAGGAAATCGGACGAAGCAGCACAATGAATTTCACAGGATCCCCTCCCCCATTTGACACCGAAGCCAACGCCGGACATGAGGTCACAGCCAAGCCGGCGACGATCAACCTGAAGGACCATTTTCAGTTATTCAAGCCTAGTCCAGCGCAGAACATTCTCGCAATCCAAGTGCACAACACCACTAGGAGTAGCTCGGATCTTTCCATCCACCCCAGCCTAATTGAACGAAAGACTCTTGCGGGCAGTATTGAAAACGGGGATCCGAATGGGGAGTGGACGTTCCGCTTTATTCCCGAGCAGCATCACATCGGCACAAAAACCCTTTTCCAGGGGACAGAGAACCAACATCGGATTCGAGCCAATCAGCGTGGCATTAACGGGGTCAACGATGCCATCAGCGTTATCGATAGAATGGTTGATCACCCGTCGACAAGTGAATTCATCTGTCAAAAACTCATCAACAAGTTTGTCTCGGATGAAATCAGCTTGCAGACATACCACAGCCGAACCGCCCCCTCCGAACTGCTTCAACTCATGGACGAAGCTATTGAGGCGTGGCACTCCACCAAGCCTGCTGGCGATATCAGAAAAGTCATGACAACCATTCTGGATCCCAAGAAACAGCAGAGCGCCTTCTGGCAGGACATCGGATATCGAGGGAAGATCAAAACACCGATAGAGTACATCAACAGTTCGATACGGGCACTAGACGCGGATGTCACGGGAGACAAATTACCCGATTATAACTCCGACCTCGGGATGGAGTTATTCGTCCGGGATGACCCGGACGGTTACTCGGAAATTGGATCGGAATGGATGGACACAGGCACCTTGCTGGAACGCATGACATTTGCGCAAACCATAGCTAACAACGCGGATAAATATATTAAGTGGGACGCTGAAACCCTCTTCTCGGAAAGGGGCCCAGAGACCCTTGTCCGATACCATGTCCCGGCCAACGGGGAACTTAACCTCGATTGGACAAAGGTTAATTTTAACGACGCAAAATGGAGCGCCACCGGAACCAGTGTCGGATATGATACAAATGCCGATTATACTGAATTCATCGATCTAGATGTACAGACGAAGATGCACAAAAAGAGAACCTCTGTCTTCATACGCCTACCTTTCCTTGTGGAAGACCCCGGTCAATTTGACTACTTACGACTCGACATGCGATACGATGATGGGTTTGTAGCCTACTTGAATGGCGTTAAGGTTGCCGCAGCCAACGCACCCGAAACCCTTTCGTGGAATTCTAATGCTTCCGAAGGCCACAGCGACAGCGAAGCCCAAGTATATCAGGCCTTTTCACTTTCGAATCACATTAAGGATCTGAAAAAGGGTAAAAATATCCTGGCGATCCACGGACTTAACGTTTCCACTTCTAGTTCCGACTTTTTGGTTCAGCCCCGACTACGCGGTGGACTCGGTGGCGGCGAGTCGGTCGTGAACTACTTTGACAGGTTGTTGTTCCAAGAGTCACTTACCGAGGAGCAGCGCGGCATACTCCTCGACTTCGTCAACTCAAATGCCGTCGGACGCCCCAAGAAACTTGATCCAGCCTCAACCTCATATCTTCAGCAGGTTCAAGAACTCGTGGGTTTGATATTATCCATGCCTCAGTGGCAGTTCCAATAAGCCATAAAATCATTTTATTTAGACGAGAAAGATTATGAATATGCAACGACGAGAATTCCTCAAGACCGGTGGCTTGGCCGGTGGAGCACTTGGCCTCAACTTGTTAGGCTCGCTCGGGCTTCCCAACAACCTGTTCGCCGACGGTCATTCCAGCAACAAGAAGATGCTCTTCATCTTTCAGCGCGGCGGCAATGACGGGATCAACGCGGTCATACCCCGTGGAGACAACGAATACAACACCACCAACCGGCCCACCCTGTTCCTGCGGGAAAACCAGGCGTTCGACCTTGGCAATGGTTTTGCCCAGTTGCACCCTGGGCTGGAACCTATGATGGAGATTTTCAACAACCAAAAACTCAACGGCCAAGATGGCCCCGGGAATCTGGCCGTGATCCATCGGGTGGGATATGCCGGGCAGTCACGTTCACACTTCAATAGCCAGCACTACTGGGAGAACGCCACACCCGGCGACAAGAAACTTGATGAGGGGATGTTTTACAGGCAGATCACCCAAACGCTCGACCTTACAGACGAGGCGAACGCCTTTGTTGCCGCAAGTCTATCCGGGTCACAGATGGTTTCTCTACGCGGCCCTAAACCATTACCAAATTTCCGAAAGGCGTCGGATTTTGCCTTCAGTGGCAGCACGGCCCAGAACCGGAAATTTCTGGGCACACTTCCGGGGACGGACCCTCGCTGGCCGACTGGCTCTGGTGTGCTTGGGCTTTACGTAGGGCGCCCCAATCTCCCCCGAAAACGTTACCGTGATACGGTTCACCGGACAGGTCAACTACTTGGCACGACTATCCAAACACTCCAGGATGCTACGCAAAAAACCTATACCCCAGCCAATAGCGCAACCTATCCCGGTGGCAGCTACGGGGAGCGACTTCGGGAGGCGGCCATGCTTTTTAAAAGAACCAACGCAAAGATACTCGGGATGAATATAGGGGGCTGGGACACACACGTAGGGCAAGGTCAACTCTACGGAAAGCACCGCGATCTTCTGGGGAATGTAGCGATGGCATTTCAGGCGTTTTACCGGGACATGCAGGATCAATGGGATGACATGGTGGTTGTTACCATGACCGAGTTTGGCCGGACATCGAAAGAGAACGGTAGTCGGGGGACAGATCATGCCGAAGCAACAGCCATGTTTGTCGCAGGAGGCGGTGTCAAAGGCGGCGTTTACAATTGCGACAAGAATACATGGAAAAACGGCGACATGTTCAGTACCAATAACGAACGCTACCTGCTCCGAAAGACTGACTTTCGATCGGTATTCGGTGAAATTTTCACCGATCACTTTGGCAACACTCAAAAGCAGCTAAACCAAGTGATTCCGACCTACACTTCCGCAAAAAAAGAGAATCCAAAGGACTTCAAAAAGCTTGGTTTGTTCGCGTGATCCAAGGCCTGCCTCAGCAGCATACTAAAAGGCCCGGCCAAACGGCCGGGCCTTCTCTTTTAGGAGAAACTGCTCTTAATGAGTAAGATCAGAAAGCGAGTTGAAATCGAGTGGCGATGACATCCACATTATCGTCATCGAGTTCGGCATTGCTATAGTTGAGCATCACACGAATATTTTTGTTCAAATACCAGTTCAACCCAACCGTCCAAGTGTCGATTTCTTTATTTGGAGTTAAGTCGCTGAAGTCGAGGTTGGACCAGCGTAAGACGGCTTCCCAAGCACCAATACCGCCATCCTCCATAAATTCTGAGGAAGGAGAAACCCCCTTGAACGCACCCAGTGTCTGGTCGTAGCTGCGGCTTTCGCCTGTCAGGACATATCCTGCTTGAACGTAGTATCCGTCAAGGTTACCACCTTCGGCAGCATCCACGTCAGCCTCAACCCATTCCGATTGAAGAGAAAATGGTCCAAGCTTTAATGCTCCCTCAAGGCTAAGTACTTTTGTGTTGTCTACGTTCGAAATCTTGTGCTTCCAGTTTGGTGCAAGGGAATGATCACTGCTTAACTTGTATGTTGCTGTGTCATCGCCTCGATAACTGTAACCGATGCCCAGATGCATTAGGCGCGAGGCATCCTCACTCAAGTAAGGAAGTCCGCTTAATCTTGCCGTTGTGGCATACCCGTCACCCCTATAGTTTCCATATGAATCGTCAGCGCCTCGGAACAGGCCAACTGCAACTGAAACACGCGAACCCACAAAATTGTCATAAGCCATGATGCCAGCACTTCGGCTTGGAACCAGAAGATTTACATTTGCCCGCTCAATTGTTGAGTTGCTGTTGCTACTATTCAATTCCTCAAGGCTAAGAGGCTCCTTGAATTGACCGACTCGTAGATTACCTAAGACCGGGATATCCTTGATTCCGAAATAAACATCCTTGAAATCAGCATCGCCGCCTGCAAAATCATACTGCATTTTAAAATCATATCTCTCCCGAATCAGCCCGGAAACATAGATACGAGAACGGCGGAACTCATCACCGTCTTCCAGCAATTTTCCGCCAAACTCATCATCGCCGAAGAAGGCATTCTGCCAATGAATGCGCCCCCCGAATTTTAGCTTATTGTTACCGTCAGCGGATTCCAGGCGAAGGGTGTCCTTCCAGTAAACCTTGATTTCATTGTCATCTGCCTGGAGCGCAGCTCCCAGTGCAGTCGTCATTGCAATAGCGACAGTTATCTTATTTTTAGAGTTATATGATATAATTTTCATATGTAGCAAAACCGCAAGGGAGAAAATTTATACTACATTAACACTTGATAAAAGAGTATTAAAGCCACAATAATGTTACATTAGGCTAGCGCCCTGACAACCACTGACACACCGTGTGTAACAAATGGGTAACACGGCAAAGTTATTGTGGACATCCGTCAAATATTTGGCATTTTTATTTTATTGGCTATGGTGCCAAGTTTAATCTTATTAGTGTCTTAACACGCTTTAAGACGCCCCTTTAAAGGACCATTAACCAGTACTGTAAGATTATTATCCGGCGTCTCAGCCCTTAATACAGATGAAGGAACGAATTCTGACAATTGTAAAGATCCTCGGCGTTGCGGCCTGTCTCTACCTGTTTCTCGTCGGTATCGGAGGGATGGGGTATTCCTTCAAGCTGTTTGGCAAGGAGTTCTCGCAGAAGATCCTGGAGGCTACCTCTTCCCCGTTAATCGGCCTGTTCATTGGAATCCTGGCGACAACCATCGTGCAGAGTTCATCCACCACCACGAGCATCGTCATTGGGATGGTAGCCGCAGAGGCCATCGGAGTGCGCAGCGCCATCTTCATGATAATGGGCGCCAACATCGGCACCACGGTCACTGCCAAGCTCGTCTCGCTTGGCCACATCACGCGCAAGGCCGAGTTCCGCCGCGCCTTTGCCGCCTCTTCCGTGCACGACACCTTCAACCTCATCACCGTGAGCCTGCTCTACCCGCTCGAGTACTTCTTTAACATCCTCGAGGACTCAGCCACGTGGATGGGTCGTATTTTCGTCGACGTCACCGGCATCACGAAACCGGAGAACTACTTAAAGAAAATCACCGCCCCCGTAGTCGAGGGCCTCGCCGACCTACTCGACAAGATTCCGTGGCTAGTGCTGCTCGTGTCCGTCGTCATCACCTTCTTCATGCTCTGGGGCATCGTGAAGCTTCTCCAGAGCCTCGTGCTGAAAAAGCTCGAGACATTTTTTGATACCTACGTTTTTCGGAATTTAGCCATGTCCTTTGTAGTAGGTTTAATTCTGACCGTAATGGTTCAGAGCAGTTCCATCACCACATCATTGATTGTACCCCTCGCTGGAGCTGGCGTGCTCCGATTGCAACAGATATTCCCATTCACAATTGGAGCAAACATCGGAACCACTATCACCGGCCTTCTCGCCGCCCTGGCGGTAGCGGGCCAGCCGGGCATTGATCCCAAGTTCGTGCTCGCCGGCGCTACCGTCGCCTTCGCCCATTTCCTCTTCAACGCATCCGGGGCGATAATTTTCCTGCCGTTCAAGAGAATGCGCGAGCTTCCAGTTCTTGTCGCAGAGTGGATGGCAGAAGTGTGTAGCAAGAACCGTATTATTCCCATTGTATTCATTGTCCTGGTTTTCTATCTCATCCCCCTTGTGCTAACTTGGAGCTCTATTGCAAAGGCATTCGGAAAAGAGTAGTTTGCGTGAACAACAACAATAAACTGGCTTATGTGGAAAAAACTCATTGAATTATTTAAAAAAGACAACCTGTTTGAACAGGCCTACCAAGAAGCTTCCAAAATGCTCGACACCGATGCTTACATGTACGACGCCTCGGTTAATGCGTTGCGACACTCAGACACCGCAAATGTTGATTTCGATATTTACGATGCTGACAAGGGCGTAAACCGCAGCGAACGCGATGTCCGCAAAAAAGTGATGACTCACCTTGTCGTCTCAGGTGAAACCAACCTCGCCTCCGGCCTGGGCCTGGTAAGTGTTGTGATCGATATTGAGCGGATTGGTGACTACACAAAAAACATCTATGACCTCGCAGTCCACCACCCCCTACGGCTCAAGGGAGGCCCCGTTGAGGAGAAACTTCAAAATGTGGAAGCATTGGTGACATCAGATTTCAAGAGCATGATTGAGGTGTTCAAGGACCGGGACGAAGACAAGGCCCGGCTCATCATGAATAACTACAAGGAAGGCTTGTCCGACGCCTGCGAGGAAATTTCCAACTCCATACTGTCCGGGGCAGTCACTGGCCTTAACAGCTCGGACGCTACAGCCGTTTCCCTATACGCCCGGTTCCTGAAACGCATTGCCAGTCATTCCCGAAACATCGTCACCAGCGTTGTTAACCCGTTCCACCGGATTGGTTACCGCGAAAAATAAAAAATCTCACTACGGGATTTAGACCATGCGATTAAGCCGCCAATGTGCCGCCGAAGCCATCGGCACGTTCATCCTGGTTTTCGCCGGGACAGGTGCGGTTGTCTTTGGCGATATTTCCGGTGGTCTAGTCACCCCGCTCGGAATTGGATTGGTCTTCGGCCTTGTTGTCATGACCTTGATTTACACCTTAGGCGATATCTCCGGGGCGCACATCAACCCGGCTGTCACACTTGCCTTTTGGGCGTCCGGACAGTTTAAGGGAAAGGAAGTTACACCCTATATTCTCGCCCAATGCTCCGGGGCATTGTTGGCCAGCCTCCTGCTTCGAGTTCTGTTTGGCAATCACGCCGAGATGGGCGCCACCATTCCTAAAGAGGGATTGCTTTACCAATGCTTTATCCTTGAGATCATCCTTACATTCATTCTTATGTTCGTTATTTTGAATGTTGCAACTGAGTCAAAGGAGAAAGGAATTGTGGTCGGTATTGTAGTGGGCGGGGTGATTGCAATGGAGGCCATTCTCGCGGGTCCCATATCGGGAGCCTCGATGAACCCGGCGCGTTCACTGGGCCCGGCGGTGGCAAGCATGAACTTTACCGGATTTTGGATTTACCTTTTCGCCCCCACGCTTGGCGCCCTACTCGCCGTGCCCGCTTGGCGTTCACTCCGACCGGCTAAGCGCGACCCCTGAAACAACCAATCCGGAAT
>Ga0115000_10000925_pt1 | contig 26738 bp, 17 predicted proteins | sample ArcticOcean_MG_C_6_FD_89690 | JGI IMG/M metagenome (GOLD analysis project Ga0115000, IMG submission 89690) | Marine microbial communities from western Arctic Ocean - ArcticOcean_MG_CB8_128 | ecosystem: Environmental > Aquatic > Marine > Oceanic | place: Arctic Ocean: Canada Basin | collected... | reverse complement strand
TCAGCCGTTACCAGTCCGGCGACACGATACGCACCGATCGTTACCGCTACACACAGTACTCACGCAACGGCCAGGCGCGTGGCCAAATGTTGTACGATCACAATATTGATCCCAACGAAAACAACAATATTGGCAATCAAACCGGCGAAGCCGAGCGCACTAAAAACTTGGCCAATCGCCTCCAGGCCAACATGGGAAAACCCAGCCCACGAAAAAGAAAAAGCAGGTAGAGGCACGACAGGAATCCGGTATTAGGCTTTTGGCACTTGCGCGTGGTTGTTCCTTGGTTGACGATGCCGCCAGCCCTTGATGAACATCAGATCAATTCTTCTACTGCTGTGCCTCGTTTTTTCCTGCGACGTTTTTCCCGCGTCAAAATATGCCATCCCGGCGACCGATGAGGGGCTGCCTGGTGCGGGGCCGATTCGGCGTTATGAGTGGTTCCAAAATCTCTGGGAACGCAAGCGCAGCGGCTGGGCCAAGCTTGTGCAGCAGGACCAGGGCGCACTGGTGTTTCTCGGCGACTCGATCACGCAGGGCTGGGGCGACACGATGGGCGGCAGCTTTCCCGGCGTGAAGGTGGCCAACCGTGGCATCAGCGGCGACACGACTCGCGGGGTGCTCATTCGGTTGCGAGAGGATGTCCTCTCGCTCAACCCAAGCGGTGTTGTGCTGCTCATAGGCACCAACGACCTTGAGGAAAAAGCCACTCCCGAAGTCATTGCCGACAACCTTAAGCTTATTATCGCCGGGCTCAAGAAGCACAGTGCCGATATGCCCATCATCCTCTGCAACGTGATGCCCAGTTCCGTCGCAAAGAAACGTCCCGCTGATCAGATTGAAAAAATCAACCAACTCTACTTCGCCGCCGTGAAAGGTGATGCGCAGGTGACGATGCTCGACACGTGGTTGCTTTTTGCCGATGACAAGGGCGATGCGAAGAAGCCGGAGTTTCCTGACTTGCTGCATCCGAACAAAACAGGTTACGCCAAGTGGGCCGCTGCTCTACGACCGTTGCTGGCCACCCATGGGTTTGTTGAAACCAAGGCGGATACCTTTCATCTTGAGCCAGGCTACGTGAGCCTTTTTAATGGACACGACCTCACCGGCTGGGGTTTTCGCGCGAAGAAAACATTTAAACCCACCGCCACCTTTGACGGCATGAAAGCCAGCAACGATGCGCGCTACGTCGCGATCAACGGACGGCTTGTGGTCACCACTCCGCCCGAGGGTCGTCGTGTGCAGCAACTTTGGACGACCAGGGAGTTTCCAGAAAACTTCATCCTCAAGCTTGAATTTCGCGCCACGCCCAACGCCGACAGCGGCGTCTTCATCCGCAAACCTCAACTCCAATGTCGGGACTACGTCCTCGCCGGCCCGTGGAAGGACTTGAAGAACTACAAGCCGCAGGAGTGGAACGAAATAGTGGCCATCGTCAAAGACGGGGTCGCGCATTGCACCTGCAACGGCGAAGTGCTCAACGCTGAGTTCAAAGTCCCATCCACCGGCCCCATCGGCCTCGAGGGCGACCGCGGCCAAATGGAATACCGTCGTATTAGGGTGAAACAACTCGACTAGCCGATGGCACTGCTAATTCCTCTCGGCCATTCCCTTTTCGATGAAGGGCCACATTAGGCTGGGGTAGAAGCGGTGACCGTTATTTCCCCATTTGTGTGCGGTGTGGTTGGGGGCACCTGCAACTTGAAAAATTTCCTGAATATTGGCGGCCAGTTTTTCTACCGTGGGCCTGTGATGAAGGCCATCTTTCACACCGTGAACGATCAACAGGTGACGCGGCGCGACCAGGCCGCCCAGTTCCTTCCAGTCGCCCCAGTCTCGGAGTTTGGGGACGAGGCAGCAGTCGCAGTGAAAGATAAACCCTTCCGCACTCATCACCGAGGTGAATGAGCAGCTTGGAATCGCCACGCGGATTCGCGTGTCGATCGCGGCTGTATAGGCGGTGAGGACGCCGCCGCCAGAGTTGCCTGTCATCGCGACGCGCGTGCGATCGATGAGAGGATGTTTCTCTGCCCAGTCCAGCAGGCGTTGCATGTCCCAGACCCGCTCTGCAATCGGCGTGCGCCCGCCAAGGAGACAGTGGATGAGTTGGGCCCGGCAGGGGCGGTTGCCGTGGCGACCTTTGGGATCGGGCACCAGCAATTCCTCCGCGAGCCCTCGAGTAGCCGGGGCGATGACCACAAACCCGCGCCGCGCTGCCTGTGCCCCGATGTCTCCCTTCTTCTCAAGTACGGTCCGGCGGTGTTTTTCATCCTTGAATGCGCCGGCGTAGGAGTGCAGCCCGAGTTTGTCGTGGCCGTGCGGGCAAAGCAGAAGAGGGAGAGGTTGGGCAGGGTTCGCATCCTTGGGGATGAGCAGATAAAAGGGAATTACCACACCAGGCTCCGTTTCAATTGAGCAAAGTGCCCGTGTGAAAGGTTCATTGGTTTTTTCCGCTTGGCCAAGCCGAATCTTCGGTGTGAAACCACCCAGATCCTTCTCCATTTGTTGCAGCCCTGTCAGTTCAATGAGCGCTTCGCGGGCCTTCTCCTGCCACTGCCCGAATCTTACCGAGGCGTCAAATGAGTGCGCCTGCCTGCCCTGTTGGATGCGTTTGAGGTAATCCGCGACTGGGCCGGGATAGGTCACGAACGGCTTGGGCGACTCTTGCGCAGGGAGGGGTCCGCTCAATAAAATGACGGAAAGGATTGCAGGGATTCTCGACATTTTTATATAGCACATTGCAGTGGCTGGAAGGATAATCAATCAAGCGCAAAACTCACTCCTAAATTGAAGAATTACTGTTTCGGATTGCCGATGGTTTCGGAAGCGGGCAGTGTTGCTCCATGTGCCGGATTACTCTGCCTGCGGTGCTTTCTAGCTCGCAAAACGGCAGCAAAGGGGAGACCGAATAATCAACCGATAGAATTATGAGATACATTAACGCTTTTCTTTTTTTCTGCGCTACCAGTGTGGTCTTTGCTCAGGATAACACAACTTGGCACGACGTCACTGAGTGGGGCGTTGAGGGGCGTGGTTGGGGGGGGCAGGAACGCTTGCGTTGGTTTGACAGGTTTCCGGCCAAGGCAGAGAAGACGGTGACCAAGCCGGTATGGAATCTTAGCCGGCACAGCGCCGGTATGATGGTGCGTTTTAAAACCGATGCCAACGCCATCCACGCGAGGTGGAAGTTGCTCAACTCGAGCCTCGGCATGCCTCACATGCCGCCGAGCGGGGTGAGTGGTTTGGATTTGTACGCGCGGGATGACAAGGGAAAATGGCGTTGGGCTGCCGCCACGCGGCCGGACAAGCAGGAGATGCAGGCTGCATTGCTGACCGGCATTGCGCCGGGCATGAGGGAGTATGCAGTTTATTTGCCACTGTACAACGGCACTGAATCGCTGGCGATTGGGGTGGCGCTGGGGGCTAATTTTGAACGGCTAGCGCCGCGCTTGGCCAAGCCGCTAGTTTTTTATGGCACGTCAATTACGCACGGCGCGTGCGCCTCAAGGCCGGGCATAGCTCATCCGGCAATCCTAGGTCGGCGACTCGAAGTGCCGATTGTCAATATTGGCTTTTCAGGCAACGGAAAAATGCACAAGGAGGTGGGCGAGCTGATGGTGGATGTGGATGCGGCCTGCTACATCATCGATTGTCTGCCAAATATGAATGCAGCGATGGTCACCGAGCGTTGTGTGCCTTTAGTGAATCAACTTCGTAAAGCCCGCCCCGACACACCAATCGTGCTGGTGGAGGATCGGCGGTTTGCCAACTCGTGGCTTGTGCCGGGCCGTGCCAAGTTTCATGACGCCAACCACGCAGCCCTGCGAAAGGCTTATGAGCAACTCAAGGCGTCAGGTGTGAAGTATCTTCACTATCTTAGCGGCGATGATCTGTTAGGAGACGACGCTGAGGGAACCACCGATGCTTCGCATCCGAACGACCTTGGCTTCGTCCGCCAGGCCGATGCCTTTGAACCGGTCCTTCGCCGGGCCTTGGGACTGAAATAAGGCTGGCGACACGCGGATAGATGAGCCTCCCGAAAATAGCCGTGACGATGGGTGACCCCGCTGGGGTGGGGCCGGAAGTTTGCTTGCATCTGTTACAGAACAATGAGATAGCGCAGCTTTGCACGCCGGTTGTATTTGGGGATGCCGCAGTATTGACCCAGGCGGCAGTGCAGTGCCGTTTGGCCAAGCCGGATAAAATTGTCGCCGGCTTGGGCGAGGCCGACGCGCCGTGCGTGTTCGATATCGGCGCAATCGGCCTGAGAGACTTTGAAACCGGCACCGCCAACGCCGCGACTGGGCGTGCGGGGTATACCTACGTCGAGAATGCCATTGATGCTGCTCTTGGTGGCCAGGTAGCCGCGGTGACGACTGCCCCGCTGAACAAGGAGGCCCTGCGCGCGGCTGGGATTTCGTTTCCCGGCCACACAGAAATTTTTGCAGCCAAGACCCATGCACAGCGCTCGTGCATGCTGCAATACTCGAGCGAGGTGCGGTGTGTGTTCGTGACCACGCACGTCGGCTATGGGGAGGTACCGAAGTTGCTGACGAGGGAGCGCATACTCGACACGCTCGAACTTGGCGCGCAGGCGATGAGGCGCATTCGCGGCAGCGAGCCAAAGATCGGTGTGCTCGGCCTCAATCCCCACGCTGGCGAGCACGGCTTGTTCGGCGGCGAGGAGGAAACGGTGATCCTTCCCGCGATCGAGGCGGCACGAGCCAAGGGTTTTGATGTTGAAGGGCCAATTCCGCCGGATACTGCGTTCATACCGGCCAAGCGCCGCGCGACTGACCTGTTCGTCTGCATGTACCATGACCAGGGGCACATCCCGCTCAAGGCTCTCTGCTTCGACGAAGCCGTGAACACAACGTTGGGGCTGCCGATCGTCCGCACCTCGGTCGATCACGGCACGGCCCTCGATATTGCCGGCCTTGGCCAAGCTAGCCCAGGCAGCCTGTTCGCGGCGGTGAAGCTCGCTTTGAAGTTTATTTGATGAGGATATGAAACATATTTATTTTGTTTTACTGACAGCCGGATTCTGTTTCAGCGCGCAGGCGGAGTATGAGGTCAAACCCCTGACAGAGTCGCAGGCGCGTGAGTACAAGCTCGACACCGGCTTTTACAGGAAGGCGACGCTAGTCCAGGACATCCTTATTGCGACTTCGGCCAAGGTTTCAGACTTGGCTCATCAGGAGACGGCGTATCAGTTCGATATGCTGATGCGAAGCATGAAGCCAGGAATTGCGGAACGTATTCGTAAAAAAAGAGTGCTGTGTCTTCTGATCGGGCATGATGAATTCACTTCACAACTTCCGCAATTCACCACCAGCAAGAAGGGGGAGGAACTGGATTTTTACAACTGGCGTCAGCGCGGTTTTCTCTCGCACATAGGCTCGAGGCCGACGGTTGTTTTCGCGGAGGAAGATGTGATGGAGTATGAGGGAGGGATGCAACTTGAGAGCATCCTAGTTCACGAATTTGGCCACGTGGTACACGGCGCAGGATTTGACGAGTCTCTCCAGAAACGATTAACGGCAACATTCGAAAACGTGAAGAAAACCGGCATCTGGAACGATGGGCGAGCCGCGCAACGCTATCGCCGGATCAAAAGCGAAAAATCAGTGAAGCTGCTTGGAGCCTTGAAAAAATCGTTTCCCGATGAGTCGCCAAAGTTGCTTCGCAAATGCCTGAGCGCCGGCGACATTCTCGTGAATGGTGAAAAGGCCAATGCAAAAGTGAAGGTCAACAAGGATGACAAAGTGCTGATTTATTTTGGTGGCCCGAAGCAATGTTATGCTTCCAGGAACCGTTCCGAGTATTGGGCGGAAATTTATCAGTGCTGGTTCAACACCAACCGAACGATGGATCATGATCACAACCACATCCACACCCGTGATCAGCTCGTCAAATACGATCCCATCGGCGCAAAGCTCTGCGAAGATGTCCTGGGGAAACCGGAGTGGCGGTTTGTCTCTCCTCGAAAACGCATTGGTCAGGCACACCTAAAAAACTACAATTACAGTGTTAATTCGCCAAAAGTCACCGATTTACCACATATCCAAAAAGCCGCTTACGATTACTACGACAACTACTGGAAAGAGCACTGGCAGCGTCTCTACGACAAACATAATATTAAGCGCATGTAACCCCTTTTTCATTCGGGAAAAAGCTCATTGGCTTGCATTGTTTGCAGGATAATAAGTCGCAATTAATTCTTTCGAGTCGAATAAAATGGAGCACCAGATCGTCAATAAATGATTCGCTTGCATAAATCGAGCCATAGCGCAAAAGTCGTTTTTTCTGCGGTATATTTGATGTCATGTTGAACCGGACGAATTTTTCCAGGAGAAAGTTTCTGAAAGCCAACGGAGCGGCTGTGGCGCTGCCTTTTCTACATTCCATGCCAGGCGTTTTCGGCGCGGGAAGCAAGGTGGCCAAGCCCAGTAAAAAACTGGCTATCATGTACATCCCCAATGGCATTGTGAGGCGGTGTTTTTTTCCAGGAGAGGAACAGGGTGAGTTACCGGGCTTTGTCGGCGGGTTTAATGCCGACAAGAGTAAAAACCAGAAACGCAAGCTGAACGCCCCTGGCATTTATCCGCTGGAGCTGACTCCGACGATGCAACCGCTGAAGGATCACACGAAGGATGTGACCCTAATCACCGGTCTGGACCGTACATTCAAGAACGGACAAGATGTACATGCGCAGGGGGCGTCGTGTTACCTTACGAGTTTGTCGCCGGTACAGGCGGCCAAGCAGGGCGTTAAGCACCCAAACGGGCGTAGTCTCGATCAAGTGATTGGAGACAAGGTTGGGCGCACTACGGCATTCAACACGCTTGAGATCAGTTGCAACGGGTTCACTGCCGGCAAGGAGTCAATCTACTTTGACAATATTTCATGGTATGGGCCGGACAAGATCGCTCCATCCATTCGTGATCCGCGTAAGCTGTATGATCGGTTGTTCGCGAAAGATAGTTTTCGATCGAATGTTACCGAGATCACGGATCTTGTGCTGGCTGATGCGAAGTCGCTTTCGCTGAAACTGGCGACGGAGGACCGCGCGACGCTGGACGAATTTATAACCATGATTCGGGATGTGGAGGTGCGCATGGCCAAGCTGGAGAAGCTTTTGGCCAATGCAGACATTCGTGTCCCGAAGAGCGAGGTGTTGCCGCGTGGTGAATACATACGATTGCAGGCAGATATGATGCTGCTGGCATTCCAGATGGGCATAACCAACATTTCCACCTTTATGATAGGGCCGGAGCGCTGGGATGCCACGTTGATGTATGAGGGCGTGTTCGACAAACCAGTGCAGCACCACAACATGACCCATAACCAGAAGGGCAAGGGGTATCTTGAAGTGCAGAAGATCGATCTTTTCCACATGCAGCAGTATGCCTACGTGCTCAAGCGCATGAAAGAGATCAAGGAATCAGACGGCAGTTCAATGCTCGACAATTCGCTGGTAACTTACGGAGCAGCGCTGGGTGACGGTTCCACGCATCAGTATTACGACCTGCCGATGATCGTGGCAGGTCGCGGTCAGGGGCAGGTGAATCAGGGCCGCTTCATCCAGTGCAAAAGTGGAACGCTCAACTCCAACCTTTGGCTTTCGGTTGCGAAGTTGATGGGGTTGGAAATAGAATCGTTCGCAGACAGCAATGGCTTGATCTCCGATATGTGGGCGTAGGGCTATCGATGTTTGCCAAACGATTCATTCAACGGGGCGGCTTGCTCCTGTTGTTCGTCTCTATTCACACGGCCCTGGAGGCCGATGAGTTTGATCAATTCCTCAAACCGTTCTTCACCAAGAACTGCGTGAAGTGTCACGGTGGCGAAAAGGTGAAAGGCAAGGTCAACCTCAAGGAGATTGCCAACATTAAACAGTTTCTTGCCAACCCGGAGTTGATCAAGGAATTGATCGAGGTGATCGATGCGGCCGATATGCCACCGGAAGACGAGCCTCAGCCAAAGCCCGCAGAGCGAACCCATTTTCTCGCTTCGCTCAAGACGATGCTCCGCACTGCTACCGACGGTGTTGCAGCGAAGCAAAACCAAATCCGCCGCCTAAACCGTTTCCAGTATAACAACTCGGTGCGTGACCTGTTTCGCCTGAATCGTGACGTGTTTGCATTGCCTGAAAAACTGATGACGCGCCAGACCATCTATCTCAGCGCACCCAAGATGCCCGACCACGTGAACGTGCGTTCACTCACGCTTCATCCCGATGCCGGCTTGCGCGAGGTGAAGGCGTTTCCGAAAGATCTACGCGCCTCGCACGGCTTCGACAACCAGGCCAATCAACTCACGCTCTCACCGCTGCTGCTTGACGCCTTCCTGAGGCTCAGCGTGTCCATTGTTGAGAGCCCGGATTTCAACGAAGATACTGTTGGCATTTGGAGCACTTTTTTTGAGAAACCCGCCTTGGATGCCGATGTGCCAACTGAAATCAACAAACGTATCAAGGCATTTTTAGAACAAGCCTTTCGCGGCCCTGTCGAACGCGCAGTCGTTGATCGCTACACCGCCTATGCCCTAGCCAAAATGAAGCAGGAACTGTCATTCACCGATAGTATGAAAAAAGTCGCTTCCGCCGCCCTTTCCTCCCCGATGTTTCTTTATCGTTACAGTATCGATGGAGAGAAGAGTAAACCCTATATGATTGCCTCTAACCTCTCTTTTTTCTTATGGGCCAGTGGTCCGGATGACAAACTTCTGCGCCTTGCTGCCAGTGGCGAACTCACCAAGCCAGAGGTGTTGGACAGGACCATCGACCACATGCTGGCTGATCCGAAGATCGAGCGATTTCTCGATACGTTCCCCGTGCAGTGGATGCAACTCGAGAACATACTGGCTGCTACGCCTGATCCCAAGAAACACCGTTTGTTCATGCTCGATAAGGATCATCCCGCCAGCCTGCAGATGCTCTGCGAGCCGCTACTGCTCTTCGACGCTGTTTTTGTCGAGAATCGTCCCATTGCTGACCTCATCAATCCCGATTTCAGCTACCAAAGCGATTTCCTTAGAGACTGGTACACTGCCGATCTCAATGCGCCTAAGGTGGATGAGAAAAAAATTCTGGAGCAGAACATGCCAATCAAGACCAAGCTCAAAGCCGCCGAGTCGATGATTAAGTTGGCTCAAGCTGATTTGGATATTTTTGTAGAAAGCATCCCTTCGATAATTGAGAAGAAGGCGGAGCAGATTGATTTCACGGAGGGGCAAGCGCAGTGGGAAGCCGCTCAGAAGAAGGCGCTGGCTGAGAGTGCGGCACTTTCCCCTTGGTATCATATAGGACCATTTAGTGCGGGTAATTTCGACGAGGCTCACGCCAAGGCGTTCATCGATGAAACTAATGTCGATTTAGGGAATACTTACGGCAAGCTGAAATGGGAGCTCGCCAAAAATTTCGTGGATGGAAAGGTGCATACCCTGAACGGAGGAAACAGTGCGACCTATCTTTACCGCACAATCCAATCCGGTACGGCGCAGGAATTGGAGCTTTCGATTGGTACCGATGACAGCTTTAAAATTTGGATCAACGACCAGTTGATCACCGATAAAAAAATCATCCGAGGAGTTGCACCTGATCAGGACAAAGTTCGAGTGAGTTTGGTCAAGGGCGAAAACAAACTGCTTTTTAAGATCGCCAACGGAGGCGGAGGCTACGGGTTTTATTTCAAGACTCAGTCGGTGCCATTTCCGGTTTCAGTTGTTGCAGCGATGCAGACAGACGCAGCAGAGCGTTCGCACGAACAAACCGCTGCATTGGCTGAGTACTACCGCTCGATTGCTCCCGAGTTAGAGCCCGCCCGAAAAGATGTGAAATCAAAAAGGGAGATTTTGGCAAAGGTGTTAAATCAAGAGAAAGACAAGCTGAACAAACTGCCGAAACCGCGCGATCCTCGCAAAGTGCAGGAGGAGATGAACCGTCGTTATGATGATGAGATTCGTGATAGACTGCGAGACGAGACATTTAGGCGAGTGGCAGCGAAAGATCCACGATACGGCGGTGTAATCACCAGTGCCGCGATGCTCAGCATGACCTCCGGTCCGCGCCGAACACATCCTATCGCGCGTGGCGCGTGGGTCATTGAGGTTATTTTTAACGATCCACCACCACCACCACCTAATGATATTCCGCCGTTGAATGAAGATGCATCAGACGAGAATTTGACTATTCGCGAAAAGTTTGCCGTGCACCGTGAAAACCCCGACTGCGCCGGATGTCATTCGAGGTTGGACCCGCTTGGCTTTGCGCTTGAGAATTTCGACATCACAGGACGCTGGCGTGACAAATACGAAAACGGTCGCACAGTAGACGCCAGTGGCACGTTGCTTCGGAAATATGAATTCAAGGATATTGTCCGTTTTAAAGAATCGATCACAAAAGAAGACCGCCGATTTGCCAAGGCCTTCACGGCTCACCTCATGCGGTTCGCGCTTTCCCGCGAATTAACGCCTGGCGATACGCTGTCCATCGATCGAATCATAAACAAGACAGCAGAAAAAAACTTCAGGCTGAGGCCGTTGCTGAAGGAAGTTTTAAAGAGTAAAAGCTTCCTTCAAGGAAACTGATGAATCTTTGACAATTTTTCCTTTTCATCTATTCAGGGTGGGTTTTTTTTAGACGGTCGTAGTCGGATAACTCTAAATCGCTGAGGGGTCGCTTGTGGGCAGGCAAGGTGAAATATTAACAACCGCTCAGGTGAAATAATAAGTAACATGCGCTCAATGAACTTACATTCGATCGACCGCCGCAGTTTTTTGCAGGGCGTGGGCGTGGCGCTTGCGCTGCCGATGCTGAAGAGCCGGGCGCGTGGGGTGCAGCCGCAGCGGCCCCGGCGGATTCTGGCCATCGGTAATCACCTGGGCTTTTATCCTCAGGCATTCTTCCCGAAGGAGGCTGGCGCGGACTACGTCAGCAGCCAGACCCTGAAGAATATTGAGAAGCATCGTAAGGATTTTACCGTGTTCTCGAATCTGGATGATGGGGCCCATGGAGGTCATTCAGGGGTGCATGCTTTCTTAAGTGGTGGCATCCGCAAGGAGGAATCGGGAGGTTTCCCCGAGAAGAATATTTCCCTGGATCAGGTAGCCGCCGAACACAGCGGCAGCATCGCCCGTTTCCCCTCGATCAACGCAGGATTGGCGGGAGGCACGGATATGTGCTGGACTCGCACGGGCGTGCGAATCCCGCCGGTGAACAATCCCGCCCGTCTTTTCGAAGCCCTTTTCGTTCAAAGTTCAAAAGCCGAACGCGACTTGGAGCGAAAGCGGTTGGGTCATCGGGGGAGTGTCCTTGATGCTCTTCGTGAGTCCGCCAAATCGCTGCACGGCGACCTGAACACCGCCGATCGCGACAAGCTCGATCAGTATCTGACATCGGTGCGCGAGGTCGAGCGCAGGCTGCAGATGTCCGAGGCCTGGCTCGACAAGCCGAAGCCCAAGCCGGGCATCGACCCGATAGCCGATGAAGAACGCATGCACATCGAGGAGATGCCGCTTTTCTTCGATCTGCTGACACTGGCGCTGCAGACTGACTCCACCCGGGTCGCGACCTTCGAGATTCCCATGGGATTTACGACCTCCGACCTGGACAACGTCACCTCCGGCTACCACGGCCTGTCACACCATAGCAAGGGCGAGAACAAGCTGGAACAGCTCAGGGTGGTGGAGGATTACATCTTCACCCAGGTCAACCGGCTCTTCGACGGTCTGCAGGAGGCAAAGATCTTTGACGAGACCCTAGTGGTCATAGGCAGCGGCATGAGCGACGGTTCGAAGCACAGCAACAAGGATCTACCCGTGCTTCTGGCCGGCGGCGGCCTCAAGCATCAGGGCCACGTGGGCTGTCCTGCTGACAAGCATAAGCGTGTGCCCTTGTCGAACCTCTGGTTGTCATCCCTGCAATGGTTCGGCGTCGAGCGAGAGAGATTTGGCAAGAGCAGCGGCACTTTTTCACAGATGGACTTTTCCTGAACCATGAGCCGCTCACATCTCATTGCGATTGCCCTCATCGGGCTCTTCTCAGCAGGTGTGCTGCATGCCGAGTTGCCCGAAACCTTCCTCAAGCAATACTGCTACAAGTGCCACGGACCGGACAAGCAAAAGGCCAAGCGCCGCTTTGATACCTTACCCACTACCATCAAAGATTTCCGGCAGCAGGAGCAATGGCAGGAGATCGTCGACCAGCTCAACCTGGGGGAGATGCCGCCTGAAGATGAGAAACAACCCGGTCAGGCGGAACGCCTTGCCGCGGTTAAGAGTATGACCGAGGCCATCGCCGGTGCCCGCGATAAATTCGCCGGAGTCGGCCGACACACGACTCTCCGTCGTCTGAACAAAGTGGAGTATCAAAAAACCATCAGCGACCTGCTCAGTCTGAACATTGACGTCTGGAACCCGGCAGAGGATTTTCCTGCGGAAGTAATGACCGAAGGTTTCGACAACGACGGCGCCCAACTCGTGACTTCCGGCTTACTGTTGCAAAAATACCTCCCTGCGGCCGAGGCGGCGGTTAAACGCGCCACGCACTTCGAGAAAAAACCCGAGACCAAACATTACGCGCAGCAAACGCCGTTTTATTTCAAGGGCAAAGAATCAAAGGATTTGCCCAAACTCTTCAAAGTTGATCGCTTCCGTTTTGTTCCTGAGACGCCTTACACCGATCTCTACGGTCGTCATTATCGCGGCGGACACATCGGCTTCCTACCACTGTTTCGACAAGGTGGAGTTACTAATAGCGGCATTTACACCATTCGCGTTCGAGCTGCAGCGGTGGGCCGCGTCCATGACTACGGCCAAGCTCTGGGCGATTTTCGAAATGGTGATCCATTGGTAATGGAAATTGCTGCAGTGGATCGACGAGGCAGTGTCACTAGCACGGGCAACGTTTCGAAAATGACTTCGCTGGCGCGCATAGAGCTAACCAATGAGGAGCCGAAATGGTTCGAGTGGAAGGTCTACATGGAAGCCGGCTACGAGCCGGAAGTCCGCTTTCGCAATGGCCCTCTGGCGGCTAAGCGAATGGTCCGAGTACTAACGACTCAGGCCGCCGATAAACCGGAGTTCAAACCGTTCGTCGGCATGAAGGCCGGCATCGAAAAGGCTCACGGCGTGCTTAAGGCTTATCAGGGCCCCCGCCTGCGGATCTGGGAAATCAAAGTCGAAGGCCCGCACCAGCAGAGTTGGCCGCCGCCAGGGCACCGCGTGCTCTATGGAAATCTCAAGCCGGGCGACCTGAACCTTGAGACAATTAACGAACGACTAACCGCCTTCGCCCGCAGCGCTTTTCGTCGGCCGCCGACCGAGGGCGAGCTCAAGCCGATTCGCGCGCTGGTCGCAGCCAAACTGAACGCCGGACTCAAGCCTCTCGACGCATTGCAGCTCGGGTTTCAGACCATTCTGTGTGCGCCCGGTTTTATTTACCAGCATGAGGGGGAGGGACAACTCAAGGGCTATACGCTGGCCTCGCGCCTCTCCTATTTCCTGTGGTCGTCCATGCCTGATGATGAACTACTCAAGCTCGCCGCCGTCGGCACACTCAGTGAACCTGCGAACCTACTCAAGCAGGTGGAACGCATGCTTGCCGACCCGAAGGGGGAGCGCTTCGTGAGCAACTTCACGCGGACCTGGCTCGAACTCGATAATATCGGCAAGATGCCGCCCTCCAAGGAATTCCTGACCTACTACCGGGACAACCTAGAGAGCGCCATGCGCAGTGAAACCGAGCATTTCTTCCGGCACATCCTCGACAAGAACCTGCCGCTTCGTGAGTTTCTCGCGGCCGACTACAGCTTCCTCAACCGCGAGTTGGCGGAGCATTACGGAATGTCCGGGCTCAAAGGAAATCATTTCCGCAAGGTCAGCCTGCCGAATGCGTCGCGCGGCGGAATCATGGGGCATGGGAGCTTACTGACGGCCTCGGCCAATGGCGTGGACACTTCGCCAGTGGTGCGGGGAATTTACGTGATGAACAAACTCCTCGACTACACCCCGCCGCCACCGCCCGACGACGTGCCAGCCATCGAGCCGGACGTGCGCGGCGCGACCACCCTGAGGGAACAATTGATAAAGCACCGGGCGGACGCCACCTGCGCCCAGTGCCACAACAAGATCGACCCACCGGGCTTCGCCCTAGAGAACTACGATGCCATCGGCGGTTGGCGCGATCAATACGACCGCAAGCTCAAGGTGGATTCTTCCGGCAAATTGCCCAATGGCCAAACCTTCGCCTCCAACGCCGAGTTCAGAAAGTTGGTTGTCGCGCAGGACGAAACCTTCACCCGTTGCCTGACCAAGAAACTTCTCACCTACGCCATCGGTCGCCAACTGAACAGCAGCGATCGCCCAAGCATCGACAAGATCAGCAAGGAAATGGCTAGCAAGGATAAAGGCCTCCATGATCTCATCCAAGCCGTCGTCGCTAGCGAGGGCTTCCTCCAGAACTAGCTTCCATTTTTAGGCAGGGGCTGCATGATTTGCCGCATGCAATCACTCTCCCGACGTTCATTCATTAGTCATGCCGCATTGGCTGCCCCGGTTATCTCATTCGCGCCTACGCTTTTGGCCAAGGACAAGAATGATCCAAACCGTTTCCAGATTGGCATCCAAGAATACACGTTCCACCGCTGGATTGGTGAAGGTAAACTCGATCACTTGGACTATCCGGCCTTGGCTAAGGAGAAGCTGGAGATTACCCATATCGAGTATTGGAACCGACCATTCAATGGCAAGCATACCGACAAGGCCTACATGGGGGAACTGGTCAAGCGCACGACGGGTGAAGGCATGAAGAACGTACTGATTCTCGTCGACGCCGGGAACCAACTCGATTCGAGAGACGCCAAGGCGCGTACCCGTGCGATTGATGAGCACAAGGGTTGGGTGGATTGCGCTGCGCAACTTGGCTGTGATGCGATTCGTGTTAATTGCCGTTCGGGTGGGAACCGGGATGAAAATCTTGATAATGCCGCCAAGGGATTGGGCCCCTTGTGCGATTACGCCAAGGGAACGAAGGTGAAAATTGTGATCGAGCCGCATGGCGGGAATTCGCAGGATCCGGACTGGCTGCTGGCCGCGATGAAGAAAATCAACCGGCCCAACGCCGGGCTGTTGCCCGACTTCAACAACTTCGGCCGCTACAATCGTTACGAAGGAGTGACCAAGAGTTTGCCTTTCGCCCCGGCCGTCTGTGCCAAGGCGTTGAAGTTCGACGCCAAGGGCAACGAGACCAACACCGACTTCTTTAAGATGCTGAAGATCGTTTATGATTCAAAATTCTCCGGCGTCATCTCGATTGAGTTTGAAGGGCACGGCATCGATCCGATTGAGGGCTCCCTGAAGACCAAGGCGTTGATTAAAAAGGCGCTCAAGGCTGCGGCCGCATGATCCGAAATATCTTTTTTACCCTGGCTTTCCTCGTCACCCTGAACGTTCAGGCGGCCAAGCCTTTGAACGTTGTGCTGATCTTGGTCGACGACTTGGGTTGGATGGATCTTTCCTGCCAAGGCAGTCGTTATTTCGAGACGCCTCATATCGACCGTCTTGCTGCTGAGGGCATGCGCTTTACCGACGCCTATGCAGCTTGTGCCGTGTGCTCTCCGACGAGAGCCGCCGTGCAGACGGGGCGTTATCCGGGCCGCCTTGGGGTTACGGACTGGATACGGTCACGCTTTCAGGGCGGGACCATTCCTACAGACAAAAAGAATCCGAGCGGTTTCTCTGGAGGTAAACGAAAGTTTCTTGTTCCCAAGAATGCTCTCTGGATGGAATCTGAAGAGGTAACGATTGCCGAACTGTTAAAGCCCGCCGGCTACGTCACCTGCCACATTGGTAAATGGCACCTTGGGGCCGATGATTGGTATCCGCAGAAACAAGGTTACGACTTTAACTATGGAGGTTGTGATTATGGTCAGCCGCCAAGTTACTTCGATCCCTTCAATCAGCCCAAACATCGTCATGCCATGATTCGGGGCGGAATTCCTCATTTGCCGGGACGTAAGCCGGGGCAGTACCTGTCAGATCGGGAAGCGGAAGAAGCAGTCGCGTTCATCGAGAAACATAAGGACAAACCGTTTTTCCTCAATATGAACAACTATGCCGTTCATACCCCTATTCAGGCTAAGGCGGAAGTGACGGCCAAGTACGCGAAGAAGCCCCAAACTACTCAAAAGAACGCTAAGTATGCCGCCATGGTGGAGTCAGTCGATGATTGCGCGGGTCGTATCATGGATGCGCTTGAGGAGCATGGGATCGCTGATCGCACGATGATCATTTTTACTTCCGATAACGGGGGGTTGGTGGGGCCGACGAGTAATGCACCTCTTAGATCGGGTAAAGGATACGCTTACGAAGGGGGCATTCGTGTTCCACTCATTATTAAGTGGCCTGGCGTGGTTAAGCCAGGAGTCACCAGCGCTGAACCCATAACCAGTGTTGATTACTTGCCCACTATCGCGGAAGTCACAGGATTGGATTTACCCAAAGGACGAGCAATCGATGGGATTTCATTGGCTAAACACTTGAGCTCTCAGGGCAAGCAAAACCTCGAGCGCGAGGCGATCTATTGGCACTTTCCTCATTACCGACATAACCCGGGACCTTACAGTATCATTCGCGAAGGTCCTTGGAAGTTGATCAAGTTTTATGAGGGTTCAATGGAACTTTTTAACCTTAAGGACGATCTCGGCGAAACGAAAAACTTGGCCTCTGTTATGCCGGAAAAAGTAAAAGAATTGAATTCGCGTCTCCTTGCTCACCTCAAGTCAATAGGAGCCAAAATGCCAAAGCTTAACTCTGCCAGGCAATAAGGGAGAACCTCAGAATACATAAACTGTAGATGTTTGGGGTGTAAGAGGGTATTCTCAAATAAGATTTAAGCTTCATGTGTCATATCATTAACTGAATTAGTTTTTACTAATTTTAAAAAGGAATACGGATGTTAGATCGACGAACATTTCTTAGGGGTACCGCTCTCTGCACCGGGGCAGTTGCGGCAAGCAAGGTGGGCGAGGTGCAGGGTGCAGTTACCAATCCTTCAGGGGTCGGTGGCTACAACTACCGGTTGCCGAAGCTGGCCAAGGGCAGTCGGTTGCTTTTTCTGGGGGACTCCATCACCGACATGAAATGGGGGCGCAACGAGCGCGATCGCAATCATTACCTTGGACACAGCTACGTTTACCTGATTGCCTCGCGGCTCGGGGTGGATATGCCAGAGGCGCAGTTGGAATTCTTCAATCGCGGCATCAGTGGTCACAAGGTTTCTGATCTGAAAGCGCGTTGGCAAAAGGATGCTATCGATATGAAGCCTGATCTACTCACCATACTCATCGGAGTGAATGACGTGAGTAGGGGCGGCACCCTGAAGCAATGGGAAGCGGACTACCGTTTTATTTTAGATGCCAGCCGAAAGGCAAAAGCCGATTTACCGGTGGTGTTACTAGACCCCTTCGTCCTGCGGTCAGGTAGATTGAAGAACGAAGCTGCATGGAAAGAATGGAGGGGAAAGGTGGATCAATACTGTGGTATCGTTGCACAGTTGGCGGAGGATTATGATGCCACTCATGTGAAGACCCAGGAAGTTTTTGATGCGGCCGCAAAGGCAGCCAGTCCGGAGCAGTGGATTTGGGACGGGGTTCATCCACTGCCGCAAGGCCATGAATTAATCGCGCGCAACTGGTTGCTGCAAGTCAGCGACTGAGGAGCTGAAGAAAATAAAATTCGATTTTGGGCGATTTTTCGCTGGGTGGGGGGTGTTACTTTTGGCTGGTTTGATTCTCCTGTTCCCTCATGCAGCTGACTGATACAAAAAGGTCCTTCCAATTTTTGACTTCGCATTTACATCAATCCCAGTTGCCCCTCTGGCTAGTTGGCATGAAGAGCAGTCAGCTCACCTAGACTAACTCGTCAATGGACATCAAGCCTTGAATGAGATTGTAAGTTCAGAAACGTTTCATCTAATGCTTTTTCTTGTGCGAATTAGATCGCCGCTGGATGATTGGTGCGTGACCGGCTTGTGCAGGATTTTTTGCCTCATCTTGGTTGCTCAACCGCTTGGCCAAGCGGCGGAGCGGTTTGATTATCATTCCATCCGTAAGCAGTCGATGGTGGCGTCGCAGGGGTTTTATGAGGGGGAACTGCATCTGCGCACGGAAGGGAAGGCGCGACCACAGGAAATGCGAGGGTTTGGCGCAGGCTGGCGCGGGGACAGTCATCTGCTCTGGGACGGTTTGGTGGAGGAATCAAATGCGGTCGAGTTCGATGTTTCCGAGGCGGGCAGATACACGCTGGCGATGCAGTGGACTTTGGCTCCCGATTATGGGGTTTTCGAGGTAAAGCTGAACGGCAAGGTGGTTGAACCGCAGCTGGATTTGTATTCGCCACGTGTGAAACTGGCTAACCTGCGCGATCTAGGCGGGATTACGATGAAGGCAGGTGCTCAGCGTCTGGTTATAAAGCTTATTGGCGGCAATCCAAAGGCGCAAAAGTTTCGGGGGAAGGGTTATTTGTATGGCTTGGATTATTTGAAGCTAACCGATCTTTCGCCCAAATCAGCCAAGCCCGAGAAGATCAAGTCCACGGTCGAGGCCCTGTTTAATTTAGACGAGGCGCGCTTCATGATGAAGCAGTATTGTTTTCGGTGTCACGGAGCGAAGAAGGTGAAGGGCAAAGTGAACCTAGAGGTCTTGGTCAAACGCGCGGATTTCCTGAAGCACATCGAGATTACGCAGCACGCGGCGGAGATGATGGCCAAGGCGGAGATGCCGCCGGAGGATGAGAAGCAGCCGACGAAGGCCGAACGTGCTAATCTTGCACATTTCTTCGATGACTTAGTGGACGAATATCTGCAATCGAATACAGAGCTAGAGCCGGTGGTGATGCGCCGATTGAATCGCTATGAGTACAACAACGCGGTGCGCGATCTGTTGCAATTACGCGGAGATATTTATCCGCTTCCAGAGAAGGTGATTCGTTCCAGTAACTATTTTGATCCCTCCACTGGTCGCATGCCTGACTCAGTAAATGCGGGCAACCGTACACTGGGTAAAAATATTGTGGAGAAACAAATCCTTAAGGGCGTCGACCCTTTTGCTATTGATCTGCAGGCCGAGCACGGCTTCAATAATCAGGGTGAGCAGTTGAGTGTCCCACCAATTTTGCTGGAGAGTTTGCTGAAGCTGGGGCGTGCGATTGTGAACAGCCCGGAGTTTGACGGGTATTCTGGCCTGCGTAACACGCTTTTCAAGGATAACGGGAAACCGGTGGAGACGCGGCTCCGGACGTTTCTGGAGCGCGCCTTTCGTTCGCCGGTGGAGAGCCCGGTGCTGAAGCGCTACGCGGCGTTTCATGCGGCTGAGCAAAAACGTACCGGCTTATACTCACAGGCGATGAAGTCCGTCGTGGCGGCTGTACTCGCTTCACCAAAGTTTATCTACGTGGTGGAATCCAAGAATGGCATTGGTAAGATGGCACCGGCTAGTGACTATGAGTTGGCACAGCGCCTGGCGTTGTTTCTCTGGAGCAGCATCCCTGATGAATCCCTCATGGCGGCCGTGCGCAAGGGTGAATTGCGAAACTCCGAGGTGCTTGAGGCCCAGGTGCGCCGTATGCTCAATGATCACCGTAGCCGCTCTCTCTCCGAGAACTTTGCACGCCAATGGCTGCGGCTGGACCAACTTATCACCGCTGTGCCGGACTTTGATCGGTTTCAGGTATACTACTCTCGCATCGGTTGTGAGCAGTGGAAGTTTGGCCTGCAAACGATGGTGGAGCCGCTGTTGCTTTTTGAAAGTGTTCAGGTGGAGGACCGCTCGATCATGCTGTTTGTCGACAGCAATTACTCATACCGTTCTGATGAGTTGCAGGCTTGGTACACGTCTCCAGAGAATCCATTTGAGAGTAAAGAAAATCGCAACCGTTTTAGCACCCACACGCAGAATTTCCATAAGCGAATATTGGGCAACCGCCGGGAGGGTGGAGTGATTACCACCGCCGCGGTGCTCACGATGACCGCAACGCCGTTGCGCACAAGCCCCATCAAGCGTGGAGCGTGGGTGGCCGCGACGATCTTCAATGATCCGCCGCCGCCGCCGCCCGATGTCGTGCCGGAGATCGAGGCGGATGATGCGGCCATCGAGGCCAGGGGTCTAACCATCCGCGAGCGCCTCAAACAACACGCCACTGACCAGACCTGTGCCAGTTGCCATGCGCGCATCGATCCGCTGGGCTTCGCGTTGGAGAGCTTCGATCCCATTGGGCGTTGGCGCGAAAAGTACAGCAGTGGCCTGCCCATCGACTCCAGCGGCAAACTGTTCGGCGAGGCTGAGTTCAAGGACATCGAGGCATTCAAGGACGCCATTCTGGAGCGACCGGAAAAATTCATGCGCGCCTTCAGTGAGCATCTGTTGAGCTACGCTCTTGGTCGCGAATTGAAGATCACTGACAAGCCGTCGATCGATAAAATCACCCGGCGCGTTGTGGCCGATCATGGGCGCTTCTCCACCGTCGTGGTTGAGATTGCCAAGAGCATCCCGTTCCGGCATAAAACCGGGCAGAACGAAAGCAAATGAATGTGCTGAGAGAAAAGCAAATCCCGAGGCGTACTTTCCTGCGCGGCTGCGGCGCGGCACTGGCGCTGCCGTTACTCGATGTGATGCAGGCCAGCGGCGTGAAGTCCGTTCAGCCGCCCAAGCGCGTGGCGTTCTTTTACACACCCAACGGCGTCGCGCAAAAAGCGTGGCACCCGGCTGAGACCGGCCACAACTTCGCCTTAAGTCGAACGCTTCAGCCGTTGGAACCGCTACGCAAAAAGATTTCACTCTTCACCAATCTTGATCGCGTGAAAGTGCCGGGGACTGATGGACACGCCCAGGCCGGCGCGTGTTATCTCAGCACCGCTGCTCCTGATGAACTTTCGCCCGCGGGTTATCCCCTCAAGCGCACCATTGACCAGGTCATTGCCGACACCGTCGGCAAGGCTACGCCTTTCCGTTCGCTTGAGCTCTCATGCAATAGCTTTACCGACAACCGCGAGTCGGTTTATTTCGACAATATCTCTTGGTACGGCCACGGCCATGTGGCGCGTTCCATCAAGGACCCGCGCAAGGTCTTCGAGCGTTTGTTCAATGTGCAGGAACATCGCGCCAACGGCAGCGTACTCGATCTTGTGTTGGCCGATGCCGAAGATTTGCAGGGGAAACTCGGTCGATTAGACCGCTACAAGCTCGACGATTATATGGATTCGGTACGTACTGTGGAGCAGCAGATCGAGCGTATCACCAAGCGGCAGGTGGATATTCGGGACATTGACATTGAGGAGCCGGAAAAACTTTGGACGACAATGCGCCGTGATGAATACATTCAGATCATGGGTGATTTGATGATCATTGCACTGCAAACTGACCTCACGCGCGTGAGTTCCATGATGGTTGCGCCTGAGCGCTGGTCCACGCCGCTGATGTTCGAGGATGTGTTTGTGAAACCCATCGATCATCACGGCTGGACGCACAATCAAAAGAATACTGGGGTGCTGGGTGATCTCGAGAAACTCGATCATTTTCACATGCGCCAGTTTGCGCGTATCAGCGCCAAGATGGACGCCATCCAGGAAGGTGAAGGCACGTTGCTCGACAACATGATGTTTACCTACGGCTCCGGCCTCAGCAGCGGTATGTTGCACGAATGCACCAATCTGCCCACCGTGATTGCCGGCAGTGCGGGTGGTCTTCTAAAAACCAACCGTCACGAACAGCACGCCAAAGGAACCCCCATCGCTAATCTCTGGGTTTCCATGGCTCAAATCATGGGCGTAAAAACCGACCGACTCGGGGATAGTACCGGTTCTCTCAAAGGCTTTCTCGCGTAAGGTAACTCCGGGAAGATTTATGAAATTTTTATTCGCGCTTTTCATTGCGGCGGCGTCACTTTCAGCGGCGCCGAATTATGTGCTGATTTTTTGTGATGATCTCGGGTACGGCGACCTGGGGTGTTATGGGTCGAAGAAAAACCGCACACCGCGCATTGATCAGCTGGCGCGGGAGGGAATGCGGTTCACCGATTTTTATTCCTCCAGCCCCGTGTGCACCCCTTCGCGTGCGAGCCTGATGACCGGCTGCTACGCGCGGCGGGTGGGGATGCATGAGGATTTCACCGGGCACTGGGTGCTTATCCCACGCAGTCGTCGTGGGCTCAGTCCCAACGAGTTGACTTTACCTGAGGCGCTCAAGGCCGAGGGTTATATCACCGCTTGCATCGGCAAATGGCATCTTGGCGATCAACCGCCGCACTTGCCCACTGAGCACGGCTTTGATGAATACTTTGGTATTCCCTATTCGAATGATATGGCCAGCAAACGTCGCGGCGATCCGCCTTTGCCGTTGGTTAAACAAAAAAGCGTGATCGAAGCACCAGCCAACCAGGCTACACTCACACAGCGTTACACAAGGGAAGCGGTAAACTTCATCGAGCGTAATCACAAGCGACCGTTCTTACTGTATCTGCCTCACACTTTCCCGCATCTCCCGCTTTTTGCCTCTAAGGACTTTCACGGCAAAAGTGCCAACGGGCGTTACGGTGATTCGGTGGAGGAAATAGATTGGTCCACCGGCCAGATTTTGAATGCGCTTAAAAAGCATGGTCTTGATAAAAATACACTTGTGATTTTCACCTCGGACAACGGCTCTAACGGCCGCAATGGCGGTTCGAATGCACCCCTGTCCGGTTCCAAGGGGAGCACGATGGAAGGCGGTATGCGCGTGCCAATGATCGCCCGCTGGCCCGGCCGCATTCCTGCCGACAGCAAGTGTAGTGCACTGGCCAGCACCATGGATTTTCTGCCGACCTTCTGCGAACTAAGTGGAGCCAAACTGTCCAAAAACAAAATCGATGGGCACAGCATCGTGCCGTTGTTATTCAGAGGCGAAGGATCATCCGGGTACGAGGCGTTTTTTTATTATCGTCGACGCCAGCTTCAGGCCATCCGCTGGGGCGATTGGAAATGGCATCTCCCTTTGAAGAACACATTTCCAGCATGGACCACACCAAACAACAGGGGCCGTGGACGACCTGGTAAGTTGGTGAATCTCAAAACAGATCTCAGTGAGAAGATCGACGTTCAGAATGAGAACCCCAAAGTGATGGTTAGGATGAAACAACTCGCTGCCCAAGCCGTCACCCAACTCGGGAACGAAGCCAAGCCTGGTACGAAGACACGCAAGGCCATGACTTTGAATTCCTCCAAGCCACTGGTTTTATCCGAAAGATAACACCTTTTTTTTATGCAAGTCGCGTGATCAACAAAATCTGCCAATCTTGCTTAGAGACCTGCATGGTGCCTCTTGTGATGCCATCTCCTGCTTTCGAGGCCAAATGCAAACCGGCAAGCAGCAACTCCCTGAGTTACTCATGACTAAATCACATCAAACCAGCCGGCGTCGTTTCCTGAAAACGAGTGTTTTGACTGCTGTCTCTGCGCCAACGATAATTCACTCATCCGCGCTTGGCCAAGCGGGCAAACCAGCGCCGAGCAACCGCATCACCGTCGGCCTTGTTGGCTGTGGCGGCCGGGGCGTGGGTGTGATGAGTTCGTTCCTCAGAGAGCCAAACGCGCAAGTCATCGCCACCTGCGACCCGTATGAGACCCATTACCGTGGACAAGGGAAGGGCCGCTCGCTTGGCCGTAAACCAGCAGCCGAGATGGTCGGCAAAAAGTATGGATCAAAGCCCTGTGACACTTACGTGGACTACCGGGATCTGTGCGCCCGTGATGATCTCGACGTCGTGATTGTTGCCACGCCCGACCATTGGCATGCAATGCAGGCGCTTGAGGCGCTTCGGAACGGCAAGGACATCTACTGTGAAAAACCGGTTACCCATTTTTTCGCCGAGGGCCAGGCGCTTTATCGTGAGGTGGCCAAGTGCCAGGCGATCTTTCAAACCGGTTCGCAACAGCGTTCCGCAACTGTATTTCGAAATGCCGTGGAACTCGTCCGTAACGGGCTCATCGGCAAGGTCAAGGAAGTGCAGGTTGGTTTGCCCAAGGGGCCGGACAAGATCAAGGGCGATCCAACCGAGGAGGATCGTTCCGGCCGGGAGGATTATCAACTCTGGACCGGTCCCGCTCCGATGTTGCCGTATGTGCGCGCGCGGCATCACCAAATGTGGCGAGTACACTTGGCCTATGGCGGTGGCCAGTTGATGGACTGGATCGGTCATCACAATGACATCGCCCACTGGGGGCTCGGCGAAGACCAGGGAGGTCCGATCCGTGTCGAGGCAAAGAACTTCACTTGGAGTCCCGTTCCGGTTTACAAGGCACCGGTGCATTACGAGGTGCACTGCGAGTACGCTGGCGGCATCCGAACCAGCATCGGCACACACAACAAAATGGGTACCAAGTTCATCGGCGAGGAGGGTTGGGTGTACGTCAACCGCGGCAAACTCGACGCATCGAATCGCGCCTGGTTGGAGCCCGGATTCACCCCCGGCAAGTTCAAGGCGTACAAGTCCGGCAACCACACCCGCAACTTTCTCGAGTGCGTAAAGAGCCGCAAGCCGGCCATCTGCCCGGCGGAAACGTCGCACCGCTCCATCACGCCCGGCCACTTGGGCTACGTCTCCAACGCGCTTGGCCGCGCGTTGAAATGGAATCCAAAAAAAGAACAATGCGTTGGCGACAACGAGGCCAACACGTTGCTCAACAAGATGCACCACCGCAAACCCTGGACACTCGGATGACTGCTAGCACTTAGAGTCATTTCATTGATGTCTTCAACAGCCTTTGCTCGTCGATTCGGAGTGCTGTCATTAGTGACAACTCCGCTGGTGTTCAAGAGGACTCGTATAAAGGCATAGACGTGAATTTAAGTTTTTGTTGAATTCCATTTCAACGCGCGGCCAAGCGCTTGGTTTTCAAATAAAAAGGGTGGATTTCGTGCTGATGAGTTTCGCATCACTTCACTAATCATTTTATTCAGAGCTTGAGTTCAATGGTGAATGATTAAGAGTGGGCATGTGAACAAGCAATGGTCATTCATCCTCACGTTTTTTTTCTTTGTAGTCACTGCTTTTGCCGCGCCGAAGAAATACAATGTGCTCTTCATTATTTCTGATGACCTGACTTCCACCGCGTTGTCCTGTTATGGCAATACGGTCTGTAAAACACCGAATATCGACGCCCTTGCAGCCAGAGGTACCCGCTTCACCCGCACCTATTGTCAGGGCACCTATTGCGGCCCTTCGCGTGCCTCATTTATGAGTGGCTATTATCCGCATGCGACGGGTGTGTTGGGATACAAGAGTCCGCGCCCACGGATTGGCAACCGAGCAACATGGTCGCAGCATTTCAAGAATAACGGCTATCACTCTACGCGCATCAGCAAGATCTATCACATGGGCGTTCCCGGCGGCATTGAGCAGGGTAGTCATGGTGCCGATGACGCCGCCTCGTGGACCGAGCGCTTCAACAGTCCTGGCCCCGAATGGAAAGCCCCCGGTCAGGGTGAGACTCTGGAGGGTAATCCGGATGGCAAACAGCCGGTCGTGGGCGGTAACACCTTTGTGGTAGTGGAAGCTGAAGGTGATGATTTGGTCCATTCAGATGGCAAAACTGCTGCCAAGGCCTGTGAACTGCTGGCGAAGTATGCGAAAAGGGAGAAGCCGTTCTTTCTGGGCGTAGGCTTTGTGCGTCCGCATGTGCCGTTTGTGGCGCCCAAAAAATATTATCCACCTTTTCTGCCGTATTCCAAAATGAAACTACCGCCCAAGGTTAAAGGTGACTGGAATGATATCCCCAAGCCGGGCATTAACTACAAGACCAGCGTGAACATGAAGATGGATGTCCGACGGCAAAAGAAGGCCGTGGGTGGCTATTACGCCTCGGTAAATTTCATGGATGCGCAGGTGGGCAAGGTGCTGGCTGCGCTAAAAAAGACAGGGCTGGAAGATGACACGATTGTGATTTTCACGAGCGACCACGGCTATCATCTCGGCGAGCATGATTTTTGGGCCAAGGTGAGTTTGCTTGATGAGTCCTCGCAGGTGCCGCTCATAATTAGAGTACCCGGCAAGAAACCCGCCGTATGCCATTCCTTGACCGAGTTGCTTGACCTTTATCCCACCGTTTCCGCCCTCTGCGGCCTCCCAACCCAATCGCGCCTGCAGGGTAAGGATATCTCCAAAATGCTTGATGACCCTAGGCATACTGTGCGTACTGCCGCCTTTTCCGTGGCTCCCATGCGCAGCGGCTTTCTTTTACGTGAGAATGAGTGGGCCTACATCCAGTACGGTGAAAATGGTGCTAAAGGCATTGAGCTCTACAACGTAAAAAAGGATCCGTACCAGTACACCAGCCTCGCTCAACATCCTGCCCACCAAGAGACCGTGGCTCGCTTCAAGGCCCAGATGACAGGCAAGCTGCGGAACATCCGCAACAACGATCTCAAGGGGAACTGAAAGCCAGGTTGCGGGCTGTCATTAAAAATCTCGTCATGTCCAATCTGTTTCTCCGGAGAAAATACTCTTTTCTTGCTTGTATAGGGGCGGCACTAAATCATTGCCACGTGATTCGATTTTTTCTTTTTTTACTATTGTTGGTACTTGGCCGAACGCTTGGTCTTGCTGCTGAATCCCTGCCGTTGCCCAAGGAGATGCCGTGGGACTTGGCAGCACTGAAGAAGGTTCCAGCATTTGAGTGGGTGAGGCAAAAGGGTGGGGTGCATTCGGTC
>Ga0115000_10000924_pt1 | contig 26741 bp, 32 predicted proteins | sample ArcticOcean_MG_C_6_FD_89690 | JGI IMG/M metagenome (GOLD analysis project Ga0115000, IMG submission 89690) | Marine microbial communities from western Arctic Ocean - ArcticOcean_MG_CB8_128 | ecosystem: Environmental > Aquatic > Marine > Oceanic | place: Arctic Ocean: Canada Basin | collected... | reverse complement strand
TTCGGCTGGCTCTCTCACACCCAGTCGATTCGGCGGACGTCTGAGTCCGCCAGAACTAGGGTCGACGACTATGAGTAGGCCGAACATTATCTACGTCTTCGCCGACGACCTGGGATATGGCGATGTCGCCTGCAACAACCCAGACGGTCGGATTCCGACACCCAACCTCGACCGGTTGGCCGAGCGCGGCATACGAATGACCGACATGCACGCCACCTCAGCGCTCTGCACTCCAAGGCAGTGGGGTTCGAACCTGAGTCGTTGCGTCTGTTAGCAGCGGAGGGAGGGGGATTCGAACCCCCGGGGCCGTAAAGCCCGCTGGTTTTCAAGACCAGTGCATTCGTCCGCTCTGCCATCCCTCCACCGTTTACGTTAGGCGGTCGAGGACGTTTGCGGTCACTTGTTTGACGGCCTTGTCGTAGGCGAGGCCGAACACCCAATCGGTCGTGCCGATGGTGACGACTTCGCCGCCGGAATCACCGAACGGTCGGCAGGTGAGCATCACCGCGTTGCCATGCCGGGCGCGCGCTTTGGCCTGGTCGCCGAAGGCTGCGAAGACTCGTTCGGCGATGAACTCAAGGTCGCCTTGATCGCTGAGGGCCGAGATCGACTTCGGGTATTCACCGACTCGGAGATTGCTCGACGGACAGAAGCCAACGATCTCGATATCGGCGGGAAGTCCTGCGTAGTCGGCGGCGATCGGAAGCTGGAGTTCGTCGAACGCGAGGGGACAACCGACCGTCTCATATCCGACCACGCCATCGTCGGCACCGAGAACATCGCCGTAGCAGAGTGCGGTGTTGGCGAGCATCCAATGGCCGTCTCGGTAGACGAGGAACCCGCCGACGCCACGGGCAGTGGCCTGGCCAAAGCGGTGGTACAGCCCGAAGGCGGAGCCCGCCCCGAGAAACGTCCACTCGGGTCGGTCGACGACCGGGTCGGCAAACATGCCGGCCATCAGTTCCGGCGAGTCGTCGACGATCGGATCGGACGTGTGGGCGCGGTACTTGTGGCAGACCATGTGGGTGCCGCGCTCGTCAGTCTCGAGCCGCACCTGCCAGAACGCGGTGTTGCCCGAGAACGTTGCGAGGTGTCCACCCCGCTCGATGTGGGCTTCGACGGTTGTGCGCTGCGGAGCGGACCAGTACTCGTCGTGGCCGACACCGACAATGAGCTCGTAGCCGTCGGCGATCGATGGGTCGATTTCCAGGTCGGACGACACGGCGTAGTCGAACTCGTAGCCGGCGCCTTCGGCCCATTCGACGAAGCGACGACCGTGGGTGAACCATCCCGTCGAGCCGATGGCGGCGGGGTAGTGGTGCTCGGTTCGGTAGGCCTGAAAGATCGAGCCATCCGCATCGGGTTCTTCGCGGAAACGAACTGGTCGAGCTTTGCGGTCGTCTCGTTCAACCTCGGGCCGACACAGGATCCCGCGACCAAACGGTCGCGCGAACGAGACGCGGGTGCCGCCGGTGTAAAGGCTGCGGCCGCCCCACGTGTTGTAGGCGTGCCAGGTGTTGGTGGGGAGCACGTAGAGCGCACGTCGACGCTCGGTGCCGGCGCGAACAACGAAACACGCATGAGCCGTCGCCCGATCGGCGGACACACCGTGTGCTGTGAGAGTGACGAGGTAGAAGCCGGAGAGCCAGTCGTGACCGACCGGCACTTCGACACCAACGGGCCAGTTGCAGCCACTGCTATCAGCGTCATCGGGGACCGGGTGGAAGACGCCGGCCACACCTTCGGCCCGCCATACCTCTTGCCGTGTCGCCCCCCAGTGCTCAATGACGACGTCGTATGAGCTGGCGGTCGTTGAGATGTGCAACTCAGCGGTCTCGCCGGGCGCGAAGCTCAGCCGTCCGCCGTAGCCCTCGATCGCGTCATGGAATGTCTGGTCATCGGCCACGCGACACGGTCGCACGTGCGACCGCTCTCGTCGACCATCGGTCTGTCTGAGTTACTCGGCGGTGGCGACTTCGATGCGGTCTTGGTGCCATTCGCGGGCGGACTCGATCGCGGCATCGGCCCGACCGATCAGTGCGCCGACGTCGAACGCATGCGCCGGGTAGCAAGCAACGCCGGCCCACATGGTGAGCTCGGTGTTGTCTTCGGCGAGGCGGCGGCGAACCCGTTCTATGGTCCAGATCGCCCCGTTCTCGGGTGTGTCTTCGAGGACCACGCCGAAGCGTCCGTCCTTCAGCCGAGTGGCCGTGTCGGATTCGCGGAGCGTCTCGCGGAGGGCATCGGCGATCACCCGGGCGTCGGCCGGCAGACGCCCGTTGCCTTCGCGACCGTTGACGATCTCGATCAGAGCCACGGCGACAGGCTGGAGGTGACGGCGAGCGGCGGCGATGCGGCTGTCGAGGGCGACGAGGAAGTACTCGTGGTTGAAGAGACCGGTTTCGGGATCGGTGAGGCCTTCGGACGAACCGCTGACATCGGGGAGAATGATCTGTGAGCTGGAGCTATCGCCGGCCCGGCGTTCGGCCGCGGCGAGCTGGGCGCTGAGGCTCTTCACGGCCTCCTCGGCAGCTATGCGACTCTGCACCTGAGCGGCGACGGCATTTTCGAGCTGACGGATCTGCTCGTTCATCGAAGCGACTCGGTGCTCAAGATCGTTGGCTTCGCCCGCATCGCGGTGAGCCAAGACTGCCGCGACCGCCGCGGCTCCTGCACTGGCGAGGGCGAACTTCCGCCGGCCAGTCACGGACGCCAAAACCCCCGCGCCAATTCCGGCAATTCCGAACCCTGTGGCTAAATCAATACGCTGTTCACTCATCCGGACTCCATCGGTCGCTTAACCCTTCGAATCAAGCCTCTCGGATCGTACGTTCCCCGCCGGCGAACACGGGGGAAGGCGACGCGGCGAGATAATCGGCGATCTCGGAGAGGTAGTGGGCGCGTGTCCACTCTTGAACACCGAGCGATGCCAGGTGATCGGTTTTCCACTGCACGTCGATCAACCGGTGTTCGCCGTCGCGCAGAGCATCAACGAGCGCAACAAGGGCGGCCTTGGACGCATCGGTGATCAGATGAAACATCGATTCGCCGCAGAACAGGCCGCCGATCGCAATTCCATAGAGCCCGCCCACCAAACGATCGTCCTGCCACGCTTCCACGCTGTGGACCCAGCCGAGTTCGTGCAGCTGGAGGTAAGCGGTGCGAATCTGAGAGTCGATCCAGCTATGGGGGCGAGACGGATCTGCGCAGGCATCGATCACCTCGGGGAAGGAGCGGTTTATATGCACCTCGAAGTCGCGACAGCTTCGCCGGAGTGATCGGCTCACCTTGATCGCATCAAGGGGAAGGACACCGCGCGGGTCGGGTGACCACCAGCCCATCGTGCCCTCGGCTTCGACGGGCATCGGAAACAGGCCCCGTCGATATGCCGCCAGGATTGTGCCCGGATCGGAGTCGGCCCCGGTACCAACGAGCCCGCTCTCGTCGATGTCCGCCATCGCCAGTTCATCGGTCGACGGGAACTGCCATGGTGAGGCGGGCGGTTCGATGGGCACCACCGCAGCGTAGAGCCAGCGGTAGGTTGCGGAGATGGCGACCCCTCCGCTTGTTGCGTGGATGAATCCACTTCCGATGGAAGCTGCGCCCGCCTTGGGCGCTCGGCGGAGCGCCGTCGCCGATGTGGCCGCCGGTCGAGTGCTTGATCTTGGCGGGTGGGGTGACCACCTCACCGCTTATCGCCTCGGCGCCGCCGTTGAGTCCGTCACGATGCTCGACCACATCGGCGATGTGCGGGCTGGGTCAGGACAGCGCGACCCCGAAGGGGTCACCAGGCTCGATGCCGAGCCCGAGTCGCTGGTCGAGATGGGCCTCGGCCCTTTCGACACGGTCGTGTCGCTGATCCGCACGCCGTTGGTCGCCGATCTCGACCGCTTCCTGCAGACGATTGCCGACCTGTTGGCCCCCGACGGTCGATTGCACTTCGTCGAACCCGTTCGTCGATCGGGACGATTCGGTCGGCTCCTCGCGGCCGCGGGTGTGGTCGGCCGAGCCGTCGGTGGACTCCACCTCGACCGCGATCTGCCCGCGGAGATCCGCAAACACGGGCTCACCGTCACCGACATCGTTCGCTTCGAGGTGCCTTCACTCAGCGCGCCGATGCGGCCCTTCATCCAGGCCGAGGTGCGCCGATCGGCTAGCTCTCCACGATTGTCACCGAGTGAATAATCACTTTATCAACGGGAGCATCGCCGACAGTCGTTTCCGTCGTCTCAACCGCGGTCACTACGTCGAGACCGGCTGTCACCTGACCGAAGAGCGAATACTGAGGGGAAAGCGCGGCCCCCTGCTCGCCGGTGATGACAAAGAACTGACTGCCGCTGGTGTTCGGTCCAGAGTTGGCCATCGCCACGGATCCAACCTGGTACTCGCCCGCGCTCGGTAGCTCATCGTCGATCGCGTAGCCCGGATTGCCGGTACCTAGAGGTGTGCCTACGGCATCGCCACCCTGGATCACAAAGCCCGGGATGATTCGGTGCCACGGCGCTCCGTCGTAGTAGCCGTACCTCGCCAGCACGACGAAGTTGTTCACGGTGAGGGGCGCTTTGGACGCGTCGAGTTCGATCGTGAACTCGCCATACGTCGTGTCGACGGCGGCGATGTAGGTCGCCGTGTCGTCGATGCACATGGGCGGAGTTTCAGTGAACGAGGTGACGCGTTCGGACGAGTTGTCTTCGGCCGGGCACACGGTCGGCCCATCAATCGCTTCTCCGGCGGAAGGTGCGACGACACCGGCCGGAAGGATCTCTGGCGCAGCAGCTGGTGTGACCTGGGCGTCGTCAGCAGGGGCTCCGGCATCCGTGACTTCGTCGGTTGGTGCGGTGTCGTCGTCGTTATCCGACAGAAGAATGGAGACACCGACGATGACAATAACCACAACGGCGGCGAGGCTTCCGTAGGTGACGATGCGGCTGCGGACGCGGTCTTTCGCGGCGCTCGCTTCAGCGGCGGCCACCCGATTCGCGCGGTTGGCTTTCTGGCGTTCTCGTTTATCAGTGCTCACGGCAGTTGACGATAGCGAAGCCAGAGGACCCGTTGGGACCGCAACTACGAAGCTGTGGCTACCGAGACGGTATTGACGACGAGAATCTCGCTGGCCTGGGGTGCTTCGTACACTGCTTGCATCTCGGAGAGATCGTCGATCATGCCGACCACGGTGTAGCGCGGATCGAGCTCGAGTGTGGCGCCACCGATCTCCTCCATCACCACCATTAGCGCGCCGGAGAGGCCGCCCTCGATACTCGGGATAGCCAGTACGGACCCGACGGGATAACGCTCGCCGAACTCGCCAGCCGGTTCGCTCGACGGGATCGTGAAGCCTGCATCGCCGGGGCTCCCCACCCTCATCAGACCTTCGAGCGCCTGGACGGGTGTCTGTTCGTAGGTGCTGTACCAGCCGAACACAGCGGCAAGATTCGCCGCGGTTTCGTTGAGGTTCGGGTCGATGGGCAGCGTGAATTCGCCAGCATCGGTGTCGAAGGTGAGCTCGTAGGTGGCGGAGGGGTCGATGCAGCCCGGCGGCGCCTCGGCGAACTGGGTGGTCCGCTCGGCGGTGCCATCGGTGGCTGGGCACGGTGTTGGGCCCGTGATTTCGGCGCCCACGGCGTCTCCCTGCACCCAAGGGATCGAAACCGGCACGCTCGACGTGGGAGGGATGGTTGATGGGACGAGGGAAGTGTCGTTGCTGTTTCCGATCAAACCGGCGGTGAGCGGAGCGATTAAGGCGACTGCCATGAACGCCACAACGCCGCCGGTGATCAACTGCTTGCGGCGTAGTGCCTTGGCCTGTGTGGCCTTCTGACGGTTGTCTTGTTGCTGTGCCGCGACTCGGCGCTTCTGGGTCTCTTGCTGCTTTGCCACCTCGGGAAGCTAACCCGGTTTGTTCGCGTGCCGACGGGCAGGGGAAGAGCCATGTCGCCTGACCCCTATATCCAGGACCCTGAGGGGCCCAATCCGGAGGACTTGCGTGCCGTCATAAACCGGCATGCAGCCGCCGTCTACCGCGTCGCGCGCTCAATCGTGCACGATCCTGCTCTCGCCGACGACGTTGTCCAAGAGACAATGTTGAAGGCCTGGCGGAACTCGCCAGTGCCGCCAGGGGAGGAGATTCCCCGCAACTGGCTACTGAAGGTGGCCCGCAATACCGCGATCTCGCTGTTGCGGACCCGCCGAGAAGATCTCCACGGTCCCGACACGTTGCCGGAAGGCACCGGCGGCCCGTCGACGACCCGGACCGTGGAAGGGCGTCACCAGCTCGATGATCTCTGGAAGGCCATGGAACAGCTCGATGAGGACGCCCGTGCCCTGATCATTCTCAAGGAAGTCGACGACCTGTCGTATGAGGAGATCGCGCAGACGCTCGATCTTCCGCTTCCCACTGTAAAGACCCGACTCTTTCGTGCCCGTAAGGCGCTGAAAGACGCAATGAAGGAGTGGCGATGAACGCCCGACATCCGAACCGTCAACGGCTGCAGCGCTGGCTCGACACTGGCGACACTCGCCGCGTGGCGAAGCTCATCGAACGCTGCTCCTTTTGCCAAGAAACGATGGATGAGCTCTCGGCTCTCGACGAGGAATTGGTTGCGGGTCTGCAGGCCGCCACCTCCCCGCCGGCCGATCTTCGCGAACGCACCCATGGTGGTGTCGACGTGCGGCTCCGCAATGAGGCTGCAGCCGGCGCTTTCCTCGATTTGTTCACCCTCGGCTGGGACTTCGCCCGAGCCGTGGTGGATCCCGAACTCACCGACGGTGATGGCCCTCATGACGATGCCGATCCGGCCGACCACAGCAATGGAGGACAAGCATGATCGATCCCTGGATTTACGCCGCTGGTGCCGTGATCATTGGACTTTTGTCCGGTGTCGTCGGCGCCGCTCTCGTGCGTTCGATTATCCTTAAGGGCCGCGAGGATCGCCAGGAGATGCACGACGCCGCGCGGGCGACGTCAACGTTCCTCTTCTTGTTCTTCGCTGCGCTGGGAGTGATCGTCGCGATTGGCTTTACCAATCCGGAGACGCTCGAACCCATCCCGGCCGACTTGTTGCGCAAGTCACCTCGGATCTTGTCGGCGGGCCTGATTCTGATTGCGGGCCGTGCGATCGCTTTCGCGCTCGGCGGAATGGTCAACGCTGCGTTCGCGGCGTCGCCCTCTCGTGTCCGGGCACAAATCGCGACGTCGGGCCGGTTTCTCGTCTACGCCGTTTCGCTCGTGCTGGCTCTCGGTCAGGTCGGCGTGGACACAACCATTCTCAGCGTCATTGCGGCGGCGATGGTCTTCGGATTCGCGGGCGCCTTTGCCCTGCTGGTCGGTCTTGGCGGTCGCGAGCTCGGCGGTGAACTGGCGGCGGGCCGGCATCTTGCCCGCATCGTGAGTGTGGGCGATCAGATCGAGATCGACGATGTGGCGGGTGAGATCATCACGCTCCATCCGGCATCGGTCGAGATCGACACTGGTGATGGCTCCGTGCACATCGCCAACACGCGACTTTCTCGAGGCACGCTGCGGGTGCGGCGCTGAGAAGCAGTCCGTTTGGCCTAAATCGCGGATTTCGTCGGAAATAGCGCGACTCTGGGGCCTCTCGTGCGTAGTGCGGGTGAAGCTCCTCACATAGCAGTCACAGATCACCTGTCGGATTGGACTCCCGTTTGTGAATCAGGAAATGGATCGCCAACTGGCGGTCCATTTCGCGTTTTGGGGTGTGGTTACTCTGGTGGGATGCGCCAAGCTCTCGCCATTCTTCTCCTCGTGAGCGCGTGTTCGGTGCAGGACGGCCCAACGGGTACGGCGAATCCGACCTTCACGGCCACCACAACGGTTGCGGCGACGACCACCACCGAAGCGCCGCGGTCGACCGCCGTTGTGCTGATCGGCCCGGCTCGTTACGAACTCGATGCACTGTGTGCAGCCGGCGGAGCGGGCGAAGTCGAAGTGAGCCTGAGCGGTGAGGATGTCAACGGATTGCCGGTAATCGGCTACATCCGCGGGTTCCTGGGGGAGCCCTACGTCAGCCTCCAGGTCGGCGCGGGTGATGACGCGGTGTTGTTCGAGCCGCGACTTGAGGGCACGCTGCCGTTCGATCTCACGGAGTCGGGCGTTGTGTTCGCTGAAGTTGATTTCGTCTCGGCCCTCGACCTCGAGACAGGGGAGTTTGTTCCTGCTGGACTCGGCTCCGCCGCGGTCAAATGTTTGGACTATGTCGGAGCGTTGCCGCCTGTCCCGTTCGAGTAGTGCGGCCGCTTAGCCGCAGGGATCGGTTTCAAGCACGAGCGGCATTCGGCCCGAACGCAGCGACTCGACCACACCATCGACCGCGGTGAAAGCAACCCGAAACTCCTGGTCGTTCTCATCGGCGGGGACGAAGATGATGTCTTCGCTTCCGCCACCCAGGTCGACCTTCTCAAGTCGTTCGCCAAACAGGTCATCGAGCTGTTCGACGGTGGTGCCGATACCGGCGCCGGACACGGTGGCGATGGGGCTCTCGCCGATGATGTCGACTCGTTCGATCGTGCCCTCGTGAACAACGAAGCTGATTCCGTCGGGGGCGTCGGCCGGAACCACTCGATAGCAGTCGGTGACCGGGCCACACGGGTGCATGGCGGTGCCGGCCGCCTGGGTGGCCTGGTTGACGGTCAGACCGAAGGTGACCTCGTCGAGACCGACGGTGCTGATCGAGCTGTTGCGACCGAGGGAGGGGATGAGCGGCGCTTTAGGGTCGATCTCGTCGGCTGGCTCTTCGCCTTCGGCGAGCGTCGTCGTTGTTGTTGTTGTTGTCGTTGTTGTGGTCGTGCTGGCGTCGGGTTCGGCGGCACAGTCGAGCGGGATCGAAGTCGTGACCGGAACGATTGTTGTGGTGGGGGGCGACGTTGTGGATCCGGTTTCGTCGTCCGCGGTTCCGTCGGGAGCGGCCTCGCCGGAGGATGGCGCGTCAGCGGTGAGATTGTCGTCGTTACCCCAAGAGAGCACGAAGAGGCCCGCGCCGAGAATGGCGATCAAAGCGATGAAGACGGTGGTGATCTGTCGGATTGGCACACCCCGATCGTATTCGAGAGCCCGCTCTCGGCGCACGCGACGATGCCGTGTGAGTTCCGGCACCGACCGGGAACGCCCGAATCCTCGTTAACACTACCGAATCGGACGTCTGAGCTGTTCGCCTTCGCGGCGAGGGCTGTTGCGGTTGTGTCAGCGGCGCTCTAGGTGTACTCGGCGGTGAGGTTGGTGACAGGTCCGTGACCGGGTGAGGACCTCCGGGCATTGTGGAGATTGCCGTCCACACAATGACCAAGAGGTCCTCATGTCTCACCGTAATGCCCGTCTGACACCGCGAGGCCGTGCTCTGATCGTGCAACGAGTCCGCGATGAAGGCTGGCCGGTTGCTCATGCCGCGAAATCAATGGGTGTGTCACGCCAATGCGCCCATAAGTGGGTCCGCCGTTACGACCTCGAAGGCATAGCCGGCCTCGATGACCGGACCTCGCGGCCTCATTCGTTCCCGAACCAAACCCCGCCCGATGTCAAAGAACGAGTGATCGCGGCGCGTCTTGCCCAGCGTCGAGGACCGCAGTTCTTGTCATGGGAGCTCGGCGTGCCAGCGCACACGATCACGTCGATCCTGCGTCGTAACGGGCTGCCGCGTCTCTATGAGGTCGACACGATCACCGGCGAAGTGATCCGAGCATCGAAAAGCACTGCGGTGCGTTACGAACGAGACCGGCCAGGCGAACTGGTTCACGTGGATGTGAAGAAACTGGGGCGGATCCCGCCCGGCGGTGGTTGGCGGGTCCATGGCCGCGACGCTGGGTCGATTGCTGCGAAGAAGAAAGCCAGGATCGGCTACGACTTTTTTCACTCGATGGTCGATGACCACACCCGGCTTGCCTACTCCGAAATTCACGACGACGAACAAGGCAAAACTGCCGCCGGGTTCCTCACCCGGGCGGCAACGTTCTTCGCCGGCCACGGCATCGACTCGATCAAGCGGGTCATGACCGACAACCGCTGGTCCTACACAAAAAGCAGCGATGTCGCGGCTGCGATCAAGGCAATGGGTGCCAGCCACAAAACGATTCGGCCGCATTGCCCACGGCAGAACGGCAAGGTTGAACGGTTCAACCGGACGCTGTAAACCGAGTGGGCCTACCGCCAACCGTTCACCTCAAACAACGAACGCGCAGACGCTCTGCCAGACTTACTTCACCGCTACAACAACCACCGACGACACCACGCCCTCGGAGGACACCCACCCATCACCCGCTGTCACCAACCTGCCAGCTGAGTACAACTAGACGGTGTCTTGCCTGTCTTGGTCCCGTTTTCCAGTGCCCATTCGACGGGGAGGCATAGAACGCGCCATCGTCGACGCCGCAGCGGGAATACCGCAGGTCAGAATTGTGGGCCGCCCGGGGCTCGAACCCGGCACCTTGGGATTAAAAGTCCCCTGCTCTAACCCGATGAGCTAGCGGCCCTTCGGTGAGGGTAGCGCTAGGTGTGATGACCCGAGCAGTGCCGGCGGAACTGGTGGTCACCGCTCCCGGAGTCGAAAATCTCCACGTCATCGATGCGCAAGGCAGAACCGAGGCGAGTGAACCCCCCGGTTCGATCGCCTCGGTGGCGTCTTGGCTAAGCTGAGCACTACCTACGACTTGATCCTCATCGGTGCACCGCCCACGCTGGGTACTGCCGACTCCCACCTGGTTGCCTCTCAGGCTGATGCTGCGTTGGTCGTTTACGACCCGGCCCAGTCGAGGTATGAAGAGCTGCAGCGAACGGTTGACTTTCTCCGAAGCGCCCGTGCCAACATGATCGGCCTCGTGGCCAATCGGCCACCTGCTTCTCACCCGGTGTACCTGTCTGCGCAGGAACGATGACCAACGAGGGAATCCCGATCACAAAAGTCGATTCTGACGCTCACGAAGCGTCCGACAACGTCGAGGCTGGCGAATGGGGTGTGTTTGTATCGCGTGCGGTGCAGGGCATCCGTCGCGAGTTCGGCGAACAGGCCGCCAATCGAGTCGCTACGTTGCTGCACGACCGAAAGGCCGAAGCAATCGACGCAACTCGCGAACATCTCGTCGTTACCCAGGCCATGCTCGAGCGGACGCTCGGTGAAGTCGCGGAAGCGCGTCGATCACACGAACGTCTTCAGGCCGACCTCGCTCGCATGGAGGCATGGGTTCGCAACGCAAAGATGGAGGCCGCTCGGATTCGGTCCGAAGCCGCCGACTTCGTCACTCGTCGCAAGGCGGAGCTCAATGTTGCCGCTGGAGTTGAAGCCGTTGCGCTCGCCGACGCGTGGGATGCAGTCCGCAACCAAGAGTCGGAAGTTGCGCAGTGACGATCCGAACTACTGGATCTCGACGAACACGCGACTGCTCGCCTCGACAAAGCGAAGGCTGCGGGAGTTGAACTCGCAGAGGTGCAACAAGCAGTCGAGAAGGACCGAGCCGATGTCGCTCGGCTCGTCGAAGAATCGATCTCCGCGATCGATCAGGCGAAGTCCGTTCAAGACGTGCAAGACGTAAAGGTCGAATTGGTTCTCGACCTTCGTGACGAGGCCGTTGATCTCCGCGAAACCAGTCTCAACGATCGCCAAACTGAGCTCGCTGAATGGGAAGTCGATCTTGTCGACCGGGCCCGTGAACTCGAAGCGCGCATTGTCGCGATGACCCCGACGCCGTCGACCGCCGGGAGTAGTGTGGCCGGCTGGGGCCGACGCGATCGCGACTAATTCGGTCCGAGTTCGGCGGTTTCGATCTCGAGCAACCGGTTGAAGTTCTCGCGTAGCTGGTCGCGTCGCCCGCGATCGTTGGCGAGATTCACGAGTTCGTGAGGGTCGTCGTTGACCTCGTACCACTCGTGGTCGTGGTCTTCGAACTCGGCGTCGACATCGAACAGCTTTGGTTTGCGATTCGGCTTTCCGTCGCGCCCGATACCTCCACCAATGCCGTAGTAACGCGCGTACTTTGTGGTGCCGTCGAAGAAGCCGCGGAGCGCATACCGACAATCTTGAATGAGCGATGACTGCGCACTGTCTTGACTGAAGAACACATAGTCGCGGGGCTCCACGGTTGTGTCGGCCAGCGCGGGCGTGAGATCGACACCGGACAGGGTCGGTGTTTCGTTGAGATCGACCCCTCCGAGTGAACAGAGTGTCGCCGCGAGGTCGACGTGGGTCGCGAGTGCTTCGGTGGTTGTCCCCGGCTGCGTGACGCCAGGAACCTTGATGACCATGGGGACACCCATGACCTCTTCGTAAACGCATGGGAGTTTTGCCCGGAGTCCGTGCGAACCACAGGCATCGCCGTGGTCGGAGGTGTAAGCGATCACCGTGTCGTCGTAGATCCCGAGATCGTCCATCGTGTCGAGCAGTTCGCCGAGATTGCGATCCAGCTCCTCGTGGAGCCAGGCGTAGTAGTCGAGCTGGCGGAGCCACGCTCGTTCGTCCCCGAGGTCCATCGTGCCGACGAAGTGCTCGTGATTTCGCACCTGGCGCCACGCTCGCTGAATCTCGGGCTTCGAATGGAGGTCGTCGTGGAAGTTGGCTGGCAGCGTGTCGAACCGCTCCGCGTAGTCCTCGCTGGGCGCCGTGACCGGCACACCCTCGAGCCGCAACTTGCGCATGAACTCGAACGCCTCGGCATCTTCGGTATGGTCGGCCTGATAGGTCGGGTGATCGATCGGGAACCACATGATGTCGTGGGGGTTCACGAGGGCAACAGTGAGGTGCCACGGCTCGTCGTCGTGCGCGTGCTCGCGCAGCCATTTCATAGCGTCGGCCGCAATCACGGGGTCGAAGAAGCGGCCACTCCAGGCCGACCCGTGTAATGCATGTCGTTCCCACGGAAGTCTTGGTAGCCGTAGTCGGTCATCACGGGTATGTGCTCGTGGCTGAGGTGCCACTTACCCAGGTAGGACGAGTGGTAACCCTCGTTGTTGAGGAGGCTTCCGATGGTGGGAATCGATGGGTCGAGCGACGCGTGCGCGGGGAACGAAACGTTGTCGATCACGCCGTGCTGAGCCAGGTAGCTGCCCGTGTAGAGGCTGGCCCGCGACGGTGAGCACGGCGATGAGTGGGTGTAATACCGATTGAACGTGAGTCCGTCGGCCGCCAAGCGGTCGTGTGCCGGGAGATCGGCCTTCCCTGAAAGCCAGCCGTTGCGGCGTTCCTCGTCCGACACAATCATCAAGATGTTGGGCTTCTTCGCCATGCCGCGAACCCTAGATCTCGGCGTCAGCTCTGTTCGTATTCCCGTAGGTAGCGGGTGATGACTTCGCGAGTGTCGGCAATGATCTCTTCGTCCGACTTGCCGTCGATGGTGACAAGTTCGCCGGTGCGTACTTGCACCCGGGCCCGGCCGCGCCAAGGTATACGAGGCCCTTTCCCTCGGCTGGCCCAGATGCTGTCACATCCCATAAGGGCGATAGGCAAGATATCGGCGTCGGCCGCCCGAGCGATCTCCACGAAACCCGAGCGGGTCTTGCCCATGCCATCAGCCTCGCGCCGGTCGGGGGGCACGATCTTTCCTTCGATCATCACGGCGACGGGGCGGTCGGCGTTGAGCGTCTCGGTCGCAATCTGGATTGACTCGCGCTTTCCGTCGCCCGCAGGAATGCAGCCGATGGTGGTGAGCCAGCGGCCCGCTCCCGGTGTCTCGAAGTACTTGGCCCGCACGAGGCAGCGGGCGGGGAAGTCGTAGTGATGCAGTGCCTCGATCGCGACGAACACGTCGGCGATGCTTCGATGGTTGGCAACCATCACAACGCCCCGCGGAATCTCTAGCGGGATCACCTCGGGCACGTACTCAACCCGACGGAGGAGATGGCCGAGTCGGCGAACTCGGGTGGCCCACTTTGCGAAGCGTTCGAGGTCGGCGGCCTGTTGGGCGGGGTCGACGGGCATGAGTCTGTGTCTACCTCCGTTTGCGGCATCTCCCATCACTGCCCATACGGTGCGCCGGTGACCGATCGGGTATACACACCACGCGTTGTTGCCTTGTTTATGTCGGGCATCGCGTATTTCACCGTGGCGGGTATCTCGTTTCCGGTGCTTCCTCGGCTGGTTGAAGACGAGCTCGGCGGTTCAAAGACCGACATTGGGTTGGCGTTTGGGGTGTTTGCGCTCGGGATGCTGATGGTCCGCCCGATCGCCGGTGTCGTCAGCGATCGGGTTGGTCGCCGGCCGCTGATGATTGTCGGTGCGGTGGGCATTTCTATCTTCCAAGTGCTGCACGTTCCGGCTGCCGACACCGGCGAGTTGTGGGTGTTGCTGCTGGTTCGAGTCGGAACCGGCGCGTTCTCGTCGTTGATGTATTTGGCGCAGGCGACCATGGCCACAGAGCTTCCGCCCGAGCGTCACCGTGCTCGCGTGTTCTCCACCTTCTCGACCGCGGTGTTTGTCGGCTTTGCGATCGGGCCGATCGTCGGCGAGTCCGTTCTCCAGGCGCACGGCTTTACGACGACCTTCCTGGTGGCGGGGGCCTTCGGCGCGCTCTCGGCCGTGATCGCCGTGACCCTGCCGGAGACCCGGCCCGCGGAGGTGCAGGCAGCCACCGGCCTTTCGGAGGTCTTCCATCCGATCGCGGCGCGGATCGGCCTGGTCAATCTGTTGATCTTCATTACCTTCATGGGGTTCAACGCGTTCATTCAGCCGTACTCGGAGGAGTTCGGGATCGAGGAGGCCCGCTACCTCTTACTCACCTACTCGGGTACCACCCTGGCCGTTCGTTTGGTCGGCGGCTGGGTGCTGGAGAACTTCGACCGGCGCAATCTGGCCACGGCCGCGCACACCACCGTGGCGATCGGTGCCCTGATTCTCGCCACCGCTGGGGCCCAACCCCAGTTGTACTTGGGCGCCTTCGTCATTGCGTTGGGCATGGCGCTCAACGTCCCGCTGTTGATGATGATCGCCGTCGATTCGGCCACGGATCTCGAACGGTCCAAGGTGGTCGCGACGGTCACGACCTTTGGTGATCTCGCGAATTCGGCCGGCGCCCTCTCGCTCGGAGTGGTCGCCGACCTGGCCGGCTACAAGGGGATGTATGTCGTGGTCGCGGGCGCGGCGCTCATCGCGGTGGCGTTGATGCGGAGCCGGTTTATGGCGCCGGTCGAGGGCCTACGGACTCGCGTCCCGATGGCCGACACTTAGAGCCGGTAGCCGCCGTCGACTCCGATGACCTGGCCCGTCATCGATGCACCGGCGGGAGAGGCAAGCAGGACCGCGAGCGGGCCCAGCTCCTCAGGTTCGAGGATTCGGCCTTGCGCGTTCTGTGCCTCGGCATCTTCTCGAGCCGCGTCGGCTGTGGATCCCGTGCGCGTTGCGATGCGTTCGAAGTTGACCAACGACGTGTTTGTCCATCCCGGGCACAAGCAGTTCACGGTGATGCCGTCACGGCCCGTTCGTTGGGCGAGTTGCTTCGTGAAGCCGACGATGCCGTGTTTCGCAGTGGTGTACGCCCAGGACGCGCTGGCCCGGTTGGAGGCACCGGAGCCAATCGAGATGATCCGACCGTATGACTGCGCCCGCATGTGGGGCAGCGCGGCGCTGGTCGTCCAAAAGGCAGTGGTGAGGTTAAGCACGAGTGTCGCCTCGATCACGTCCAGGTCGCCGGTGTAGGGATCGTGGTTTCCGGGTGGGGAGCCGCCAACGTTGTTGACGAGGACATCGATCCGGCCGAAGACCTCGATCGCCCGCTCGACCGGGCGGATTGCTTCCTCGCGGTCCGTGGCGTCAGCGACGACGGCCATGGCCTCGCCGCCGCGCCCCACGATCTCCGACACGACCGTGTCGATCTCGCGGGCGGTGCGAGCGCTGACAACGACCTTCGCGCCGGCCTCGGCCATCGCCAGGGCAAGGGCGCGACCGATGCCGCGCCCTGATCCGGTGATGACGGCAACGAGACCATGGAGCGGATCAACAGATGGTGGCATGGCGAGAGACACTAGATCGCAGTATCTTGCGCGCCAATGAAGCGCATTGATTACGCCGGCAGTGTCCACAACGAGGAAGAGATCCAGGCGGTGGTCGACGTCCTCCGGGGACCTCCCACGGCGCTGCGTATCGGCCGCAATGTTCGCGAGATGGAACGGTTGGTAGCGGCGACGTTCGCGAAGCGTCAGGGAATCATGGTGAACTCCGGTTCGTCAGCGCTCTATCTCGCGATCGAACTCCTTCGGCCGGAGCCCGGCGACGAGATCATCACCGCCGCCGTCACGTTCTCGACCGACATTGCTCCGATGGTTCGGTCGGGAGTGCATCCCGTCTTTGTTGATGTCACCGAAGACACGTATCAGATCGACGTAGATCAAATCGAGGCCGCAATAAGCGATCGGACTATCGCTATTCTGGCGCCCAATCTCATTGGCAACTGTCCCGACTGGGACGCGATCCGAGATATCGCCGACCGCCATAATCTGATGGTCATCGAAGACTCCTGCGACTGCCTCGGCGCCACACTCCACGGCACGCCAACGGGTGCACGAGCAGACATGTCGCTGACCAGCTTCGCGTTGTCCCACATCATCACGGCGGCAGGCACCGGCGGCATGATCTGTCTTGACGATCCGGAACTCATCGATCGCTGTCTGACTCTGCGCCGCTGGGGGCGCAGGAGCGAACCAAAGTTATGGGGCTCGAAGAAGTCGGACGATCGGCGATTCTTTTCCGACGTCGACGGCCTCGAGTACGACGACCTCTTCATTTTCGACGAGGCCGGCTGGAACTTCGAGCCGTCGGAATTGTCGGCCGCGTTCGGTGTTGTGCAGATGGGCAAGCTCGGGTCGAACCTCGATCGCCGGAAGCGGAACTTCTCGCTCCTGGCCGACCATCTCGCGGCGACCACAGATGCGTTCGTGCTCCCGCGAATCACCCCCGGGATCGAGACGGGTTGGCACATGTTCCCGATCCTCATCCGGCCGGATTCGGGCATCATTCGCGCCGAGTTCCAACAGCACATGGAACGCAACGGTGTCGACACCCGAATGGTGTGGACCGGCAATGTCACTCGTCAACCCGCGTTCAAGAACGTGCCTCATCGGGTCGCCGAAGGTGGGCTCGCCAACGCTGACCGCGTGATGGAAACTGGCCTGATCCTGCCGTGCAACCACGGCATCGACGATGACGGCATGGCCTACATCGCCGAGACGATCGACGAGTTTCTCGCCCGTTCTTAGGGCTCAGCCGTAGACGGACTCAAGCACACGGATCTCATCGATATAGATGATTCGCGTCGCGGCCCAGATCGCAAAAGTGATCGCAGTGAGCATGACCAGACTGCGCTGAAGATCTGGCTCCGCCCGTGAGGTGAGTAGACCCGCGAGCAGACAGACAGCCTCCGTGGGCAGTGGTGACTGCGACGATGACAATGCCCTGGGCGATGCTGCGTCGCGGCGAGCCAATTCTTTGTCGTGACGAGAGCACTGTCGAGCCGATCACCATCGGTGTTTGCCGCAACCATCGCTCGGTCCGCTTCGTCCAACAGCGTGCCGGCGTCGTCGACTCCGGTCGTCCGGTCATTTGTGGTCGGCTAGCGTCTCGGCAGCATGTCGAGACCCCCCACCTCGGAAGACCAAACCGTCAGCCGGGAGGCCTGGATCTCGCTTGGCGTGGCTACCGCGGCGGCGTTCCTTGTGGTCATCGATGTCTCGGTGGTCAACGTGGCGCTGCCGTCGATCACGGCCGACTTCGGCATGGATGGAGCCGAACTTTCGTGGATCGTCTCTGGCTACAACATCACGCTTGCGTCACTGATGCTGCTGGCGGGCCGCCTTGCCGACCGCCGCGGTCGGCGGCGCATATTCATCACCGGGGTTGTGGGTTTCCTAGTCGGCTCAGCGTTCTGCGGGCTTGCACCGAATGCCCAGTTCTTGATCGGAGCGCGAATCATTCAGGCCGTGGGGGGTGCCCTGCTCACCCCCGCCTCACTGGCGATGGTCCTTCCGGCGTTTCCTTTGGCGAAGCGTGGCACGGCCATTGGTGTCTGGGGGGCAATGGGAGCGCTCGGCGCGGCATTCGGGCCGAGTGTGGGCGCATTTCTCATCGAGGCATGGGATTGGCGGCTGATCTTTCTGATCAATATCCCATTCGGCATCGCCGTGATCGTGGCGTGTCTGCGGCAGGTCGAAGAGAGCTATGGCGACCGCACCACCGGCCGGCTCGATGTCGTTGGGGTGCCGATCGGTGTTGCCGGAATCGCCCTGGTCATGTGGGGAATCGTGCGCAGCGAGAGTCAAGGATGGACATCGGGCGGCGTACTTCTCCCGGTCATCGTCGGTGTTGCCATGGTTCCCATCGTGATCTGGCGTTCGGGTCGCCATCCCGCTCCGCTCCTCGATCTCACGCTTTTCCGATATCGATCTTTCTCGGTGGCAGCCGCCGCGGTGTGGGTTTATTCGCTCGCGTTCACGGCCGGTTTCCTGCTCAACAGCTTCATGCTTCAGAGCTTGTGGGGAATGTCGGTGCTGGCCACGGGTTTCGCACTCACTCCGGGGCCGATTGTTGGTGCGGTTTGCTCGGCGCCTCTTGGCGGACTGTCGGACCGCATTGGGCATCGATGGGTCGTCTCGGCTGGTGCTGGGTTGTGTAGCGTTTCGTACCTTTGGATTCGGCTGCTCGCCGGCGAAGAGCAGGAGTTCGTGCGCGTGTTCTTACCCGCCACCCTCGTGCTTGGCCTCGGCATCGGCGCCACGATCGCGGGCCTCCAGTCAGCGGCCATGGCTGAGGTCGCTCCCCATCAATTCGCGAGTGCGAACGCCACTGTCCGGACGCTGCAGCAGTTGGGATACGCGATTGGTATTTCCGTGGTGGTCACCCTTGCGTCCGGCTTTGATCTCGCCGGATTCCGAGCGGGTTACACGTGGGTGGCGGGCGCGTATCTCGGTGCCGCGATCGTGATCGCGGTCCTTTATCCCTCCGGCAACGCGCAAGAGCGCACAGCCGCCGCGGCTAACTGAAGACGTAGTCGTCTGCTTCAGGCGACTTCGTCCACTGTTGATAGTTGTGGATCGGCCAGGGCGAGAGCGTGAAGATCTGACCACTCGAGTTCTTGTAGTGGGTGTGTTGGACGGACCAGTGAGACCACACCATCTGGTCGATCTCTTCACTGCGCCGGGCCTCGAAGGCGTCGTGCACCTCTTGCTTGGGCTCCATCAGCTGATGGTCCCCGGCGATGAGCTGTTCGATACAACCCATGATGTAGGTGATCTGGCACTCGGAATGAAAGATCAGGCTGCCGCCGTGGGCCAGGTTCGTGCCGGGGCCGTACATACAGAAGAGGTTCGGGAAATCGGGCACGGTGATGCCGAGATACGCGGTCGGCTCGTCGCCCCAATGGTCGGCCAGTGTCTTGCCGTCCCGGCCGCGAATGTCCATTGGCCAGAGGAACCGGTTGTGGTGGAAACCTGTGGCGTAACAGATGATGTCGACTTCGTGGAGAACGCCGTCTTCAGTGCGTACGCCGGTGGGCTCGATGCGTTCGATCCCCGTGCGGACAAGGTCGACGTCGCCGCGCTTCAGGCAACTGAGCCAGGAACCGTTGTCTTGCAGGGTGCGCTTGCCGGTGGCCGGATAGTCGGGGATCACCTTGTCGAGAAGGTCGGGTTCGTCGGCGAGTTGTTCGCGTAGCCAGCCCTCAAAGAACCCGCGGGTTGACTGATTGCGCTGGCTTACGGCAAGGCCATCGCTGTCGTCCCACTCGGGGTCAATACGCGAGCCCGATAGATCGCCGCCGGAGCCAGGCCAGAACTGGAGAAAGCGGAACCAGCGGCCGAAGAATGGAAGGTGACGGATCGCCCACTTCTGACCTTCGGGCACCTTCTCGTGATAGTTGGGGTTCGGGAACATCCATTGGGCGGTGCGCTGGAAAACTGCGAGGTGTTCGACGTCGGGCGCGATGGTCGGGGCAATCTGGAAGCCGCTAGCGCCGGCACCTACGAGCGCGAACTTTTTGCCCGAGTAGTCGACCGACTTGTCCCACCGAGTGGAGTGGAACGACGGCCCCTCGAAGTCGTCGATGCCGGGGATATCAGGGAGCTTGGCGCGATTGAGTGATCCGACGGCGCTAATCACGGCCCGGGCTTGGAGTGTGTCCTCGTTGCCCTCCGCGTCGCGAATGACGACGGCCCAGCGCCCTGTGGTCTCGTCGAGGGTGGCGGCAACAACCTCGGTGTTGAATCGACAGTGCTCGTCGACGCCGTGGTTCTCCATCACGTTCTGGAAGTAGCGCTGCAACTCGGGTTGCTGTGCGAAGTACTCGGTCCAATGGTCGGACGGTTCGAACGAGTAGCAGTAGAAATGGCTGCCTACATCGACCCGCGCCCCGGGGTACTGGTTCTCCCACCAGGTGCCGCCCGGGCCGCCGTTCTTCTCGATGATTGTGAAGGGAATGCCGGCTTCTTGAAGGCGAAGCCCGGCAAGTAGACCGGACTGGCCGCAGCCGATCACCACGACGGGGAAGTCGGCCCGCTTCTCGGCTGGCACATTGTCAGCCCAGGCAACCCGGTTCACATCGGCATCGCCGAGACCCATCTCATCGAGCATCATCGGCACAACGTCGTCGGGGATCTCCGCACAGCCGGCGAAATTCATCATCTCGTGGAGCAGCGCTGCGTCGGGCTGCTGGGCGGGGAGCACGCACCCGCCGTCGCGGTAGGCGAGGATTTCAGGCAGGGCGCGTCGGCGCACCTCGGTCTTAGCGTCTTCGTCCATGAAGCCCTGGTACTCGTTGAGGAAGAGCCCCGCGGGACGAAGGTCGCCCCGAACCCAATCGGGATCGCCGGTGATGTGCACCATCGTGCAGAGGAGGGTGGGAATGCTCACTTCTTCGAGCACCGCCGCGATTGCCTCATCGCTGTCGGTGAAGGGAAGTCCGGCATGGGGGTGACGTTCGGCCATGTGCTACTTTGCCCGCTGGTGATCTCGGATGCCGAATCAGGTCGTTAACCTCTCCCCGATGCACGAGATGAACGCTCCCGAGTCCACCGACAGAGCGGCGGACGACGATCAGGTCGAGGACGGGCCCGCGCCGGCTGAGGCAGTGGAACCCGCTTCGGAGGACGACAGCGTTCTCGACGGGTTTGAGAAGGATCTCGAAGATGTTGCGCAGGCGCTCGATGCGCTTGACGCCAATGATCTCGACGCTGCTGAAGCGCTCACCGTCGGGCTCGACACGCTGGACGAACCAGCCGCAACTGAGGACTGACATGCGCAAGAGGGCGGGTTTCTTCGGGCTCGCCTGCATCGTTGTTGGTGGACTGGCTTGGCGCCGTCGATCAGCCGACGGCCGTTCGCCCATCACCGCGCTGACCCGCAGGCAGCGGCGGGTCGAGATGGGGCGCCTCGTCGCTCGACGGGCCGCCGACCGCGGGTTCACCAAAGCACGCTCCAAGCTGACCTCTGATGAGACCCGACGACGGCTTCAGGCCGACCTCGAACGCCGCGAAGCGGCCGACGTGGTGGGCGCGCTCGGCGAGATGAAAGGTGCCCTGATGAAGCTCGGCCAGATGGCGAGCTATCTCGACGAGGGCATGCCCGAACCAATGCGTCAGGCGCTGGCCAGTCTTCGCTCCGATGCGCCGCCGATGCCGTCCGACCTCGCCCTCACGGAGATTGAACGTTCGCTCGGCCAGCCTCTTCATGAGCTGTTCGCCACGATCGCAGCCGAGCCGATTGCCGCCGCATCAATTGGCCAGGTGCACCGGGCCACCACGATTGATGGCCGCGAGGTAGCGGTGAAGGTGCAGTACCCCGGGATAGCGGAGGCCATAACCTCCGACCTCGACAACTCCGAACGCCTCGCTATGCTTTTGGGGATGGTCTACCCGGGCCTCAATCCCGACGAGCTCGTCGACGAGCTGCGAGATCGTGTCACTGAGGAGCTCGACTACGAGAACGAGGCGCGCAATCAGCAGCTCTTTGCCGACTACTACGACGGTCACCCTCATATATGGGTGCCGGCGGTCCATTTCGACCTCTGCGCTCGCAATGTGCTCACCACAGAGTTCGTTGTGGGTCGACCGTTCGAAGAGATCTACGACGCCGACCGCGTGGAGAAGGAACGGGTCGCCGAGATCCTGTATCGCTTCGTCTTCCGAAGCCTGAATCGCCAATACGTTTTCAACGGCGACCCGCATCCCGGCAACTACCTCCTCGGCCACGATGGGCGCGTGGCTTTCCTCGACTTCGGTCTGGTGAAACATTTCGAACCGGACGAGATCGAGCAGTTCACCGTGCTGATTCGAGCGATGATCGATCGCGACCCAGCGCTTTTTCGGCAAAAGGCGGAAGGGGTCGGGGTTCTTCGGCCCAACGCGCCGTTCGATGACCAAGACATCTTCGACTGGTTCGCGGCCTATTACGAGCTCATCCTCGACGATGCACCGTTCACGGTGACGACGGATTTCAGCGTTGGACTGCTTTATCGAACCTTCGACGCGAAGACCCACGAGATACTGAGGCATACCAACGTGCCGCCCACGTTTGCCCTGGTCCAGCGGATCAACCTCGGACTTTTCTCCATCCTTGGGAAGCTGGGGGCCACCGCCAACTGGCGTTCAATCTCCGAAGAACTTTGGGTGTGGACCAACGCGCCGGCGAGCACGCCGCTCGGCCACGAGGAAGCCGCCTGGGCGGAGTCTCGTTAGCCCGTCAACCCGTTGCGTCGAGCCCGTTGGTCTCATCGGGGTTGTTGGCGAACGCGGAGAGGTCGGGCGAACCCTCGCTCACGCGATCGATTCGATCGCTGACGGCCATGAGATAACCCGTGGCGCGCTCGGAGAGCGGGTACCGCTTGAGAATCTCATGGAATGCGGGCGAATGATCAGGCACGACGAGGTGCGCGAGTTCATGAATGATCACGTGGTCGAGCACCCACGGCGGCACGTCGACGAGTCGATTGGAGATGCGGATGTCGCCGGAATGCACCGAGCACGATCCCCATCGTTGTTGTTGGGTTTTGGACCAACGGATGGAGTCGGGGACGGGCAGCTCGTATTGCTCGGCGAGGCGCTGGGCCCGGGTCGCGAGATCGATCGCGTGAGAGCGGCGCTCTTGCTCGATCTTGTGGACGACCTCGCCGACAAACTTGTCCTCGTCGCCCTTCGACATCCAGGACGGGATCCGGACCCGGATCACGCCATCGATGATGCGAGCCGAGACGGTCTTTACTCGGCGCTCAGACCGAATGACCTCGACGGGGTATCGCGAAGACATCATCAGACGATGTCCTGGCTTTCGATGGTGGCATTGTCGGGCGCCAGCATGGCTCGTACGCCGAGCCGCCAGCCGCAGTCGTCGTAGTGAAACCAGCGGGCGCCGAGGTTGGCGATTCGATCGTGGCCCGCGCCGAGCTTTGCTTCGAGGCTGTAGATCACGCCACCGTGTGAGACGACGAGGACATCGCCCGAGCCGATCTCTTCGATGATGCGGCCGAGGGCATCATGCACTCGTGCTTGCACGTCTTCGTCGGGTTCCCAACCGGGGGGCCAGATGCCGGCGTCGAGATTGCCAGGAAACTGGGCCTCGATGTCGTCTCGGGTAAGGCCCTGGTATTCGCCGGCGTGGCGTTCGCGGAAGTCGGTATCGACCAGCACGGGCCCGATACCGATGCCGTCGGCGATGATCATGGCGGTGGTGAGGGCGCGATCGAGGTCGCTCGCGACGATCGCATCGAAGGCTCCCAGCTGAGAGACGGCGCCGGCTGCTTGGGCGCGGCCGAGGTCGGACAGCGGCGGGTCGGCCTGACCTTGCCACTTCCCCACGGCGTTCCATTCCGACTGCCCGTGGCGAGCGATGAGCACATTCAGCATGATCAGAGCCGACCGTACCGGCGACCACTGACAGTCGGAGGGATGGGTGAGACGACCATTCCTCCCCGGCCGGTACCGTGGGCGCTATGGCCCAGATCCGTTTGTTTGCCTCCGCCCGTGAGGCCGCCGGGACGAAGTCCGATGTCCTTCCGGGGGCAACAGTCGGCGACGTCCTCGACGCTGCGGTGGCCAAATACGGCCCGGTCTTCGCCGGGATTCTCGACACCGCAGCCGTGTGGTGCAACGGCGACCCGGTCGATCGAGGCCATCCGGTCACCGATGCCGATGAAGTCGCTGTGTTGCCGCCAGTTTCGGGAGGGTCCGACTCGTCCTTCGCATACCGGTAGGCTGCGTCGTCGTTCTGTAGTGAAAGTAGTGAAGGTCGAGAGAGAAACGATGATCCCAGATCTCCAACGCGTGCTTGAGCCGGTGTATCTCGAAGGGCTCAGCGATGTTGCAACCGAAGACCTACGCAAAAAGCGTGGTGAATGCGCCGATCTTGAAAACGGTGCGTCCTACGTCCGGCGCCTCGCACAGGGGCGCCTCGATGTCATTTCGGCCGAGATCCACCGTCGCGCTGAGGGCGGTGGCGGTGATCTTGCCGATCTTGTGGCCCGTCTGCCCGAGCTGCTGAGCGACGGCGTTCGCGCCCCTGGATCTGGCCGCATTGATCAAGAACTCGATCCGCCCGAGGACGTTGTTGTTCCGCTGAATGAGCTGCTCGACAACGTTGTTGGTCCGTCGATCATGACCGAGGTCACCACTCTGGGCGACGACGAGTTGTCCGCGGCCGTCATTGTGCTGCGTAACTTCGAAGAAAAGCTCTCTGCGAGCCGTCGCTCCCTGCACGGTGCGATCGATGCGCTCAACGACGAGGTCGCCGGACGTATCGCCGGCGGAGAGACACCCACCGCTCCCGCATGACGATCGTCCCTGTCTTCGTTTGCTTCGGCAGGGAATGTTTTTCGTTACCCGCGCGTTGGAATATGTCGTGAGTCGCGTCGCCGTTCTGTCTCTTCATACTTCTCCCCTCGTTCAGCCGGGGCTTGGTGATGCGGGTGGCATGAATGTCTATATTCGCGAGCTGGTTTCCTCGCTGGCGCAGGCCGGCGCCGAGGCCACCGTCTACGTCCGTCGATGGACCCACGATCTTCCCGATGTGGTTGAAGTCGAACCCGGCTTCCGTGTGGTCCATATTGATGCCGGTCCAATCGATCTTGCCAAAGAAGATCTTCCGGAGATCGTCGATGAGTACACCGAACGGGTTGGTCAGCTCCTCGCCGAGCAGCCGGCCGATGTGATCCATGCCAACTACTGGCTTTCGGGTGTGGCCGGCCACCGGCTCAAGCATCAGCTCGACCTCCCACTTGTCACTACCTTCCACACGCTGGCCCGGGTGAAAGCCGAAACGGGCGACGCTGAACCACAACGCCGCATCGATGCCGAAGCCGAAGTCATCCGCTGCGCCGATGTGATCACCGCCAACTCGATCACCGAGCTCCACGAGCTCGTCAACCACTATGGGGCCGATCCCGACCGGGTCGAAGTCGTGCCTCCAGGGGTTGACCATGCATTCTTTTCGCCCGGCACCCAAGATGGTGCTCGCCAGGCGCTGGGGCTCGGCCCCGCACCAATCCTGCTGTTCGTGGGCCGCATCCAACCGCTCAAGGGTGTCGATGTCGCCGTCGAAGCGCTGGCCGAACTCGGCCTGCCCGATGCTCGCTTGCTGATCGTGGGCGGATCCAGCGGTCTCGAGGGCGACGGTGAGGTGCGCGAGATCGAAAAGCTCATCGCCGAGCGCGGTCTCGTCGATCAGGTCACGATCATTCCGCCGCAGCCGCACCATGTGCTGTCCACCTATTATCGAGCCGCCGATGTTTGTTTGGTGCCGTCGCGCAGTGAGTCGTTCGGGCTCGTGGCGCTCGAGGCTGCGGCCTGCGGTACGCCGGTGGTTGCTTCCGATGTGGGTGGGCTTCGCACGCTCATCGAAGAGGGCCGCACCGGCTTCCGGATCTCGGGGCGCGACCCAAGAGACTTTGCCGCGGCCACTCGCCGTATCCTCGACTCGCCGCGGTTGGCCGACGAGTTCTCACGAAACGCGGCTGCCTCAGCCCTGTCCTATACGTGGACCACTATGGCAGCCCGCCTGCGTCGCGTTTACGACGACCTGAGCTTGCGCGAGCCGGTCGACTGTCTCGCCTAGCGCTGTGCATTCTCCACCCGCCACAGCGGAAGAACTCGCCGCCCTCGAAGCCCACATCGATGTCTGGCTGGCGGCCGAACAAGAAGAGAACCCGGCCATCGAGGCGGTCGAGCGGTCAGACGACGGCCTCACCCGCTGGTTCATCCGGTTGCGTGGCGAAGAGAAGGACGTGTGGACCGCATGGTGGACGCTCGGCCAGCGCACGCTCTCGTTTGAGACCTATCTGATGCCAGCGCCGGAGGAGAACCGGCTCGAAGTCTTCGAGCAGCTCCTTCGCCGCAATCGCAAGCTCACCGGTCTGCAGCTCGAGATCGGGGAGGGAAAGGCCATCTTTATTCGCGGCTCGCTTACGGTTGCTGCGGTCACTGATGCGGAGCTCGATCGAATCCTGGGCTCGATGTGGGCCGCCGTCGAGCTGGTGTTTCGTCCCGCGATGCGCCTCGCGTTCGGCGACCGATTCAAAGGGTAAGAAGCTCGCGCTAAACATTAGTTTATTTTCATATCATTCTATATATATTCATTCTCGAACCTGATGGGGGCGCGGCGCTCGGGGAAGTGTGCCGGTCTTGCCGGCATCGGGTTTTCTGACTTGCGGAGCGTTCCCGGCGGAATACGGTGCTGGCGTGACGAAACTTCAGATTATTGGTGGCGGCAAGATGGCCGAGGCGCTCCTCGGCGGTCTCCTTGCCAACTCGTGGGCCCAGGCAGACGAGGTACACGTCGTCG
>Ga0115000_10000923_pt1 | contig 26741 bp, 21 predicted proteins | sample ArcticOcean_MG_C_6_FD_89690 | JGI IMG/M metagenome (GOLD analysis project Ga0115000, IMG submission 89690) | Marine microbial communities from western Arctic Ocean - ArcticOcean_MG_CB8_128 | ecosystem: Environmental > Aquatic > Marine > Oceanic | place: Arctic Ocean: Canada Basin | collected... | reverse complement strand
TAAAGATGATATGAATAAATACCCTGAATTTTATAAAAGCTTAGAAGAAAGAAATAATCAACTAGAAAATCAAAATACTGAATTATTAAAAACGATTAATCCTAATATGAAAAATACAGGAAAGAAAATTATTCCTGTTGTTGTTCATGTAATTCATAATTTTGGAAGTGAAAATGTTACTGATAATCAGATAAACGCTGCCTTAGAGTTGCTTAATAATAATATAAATGGTCAAGATGCTGACTTTGCATCTAGAACCCCTGATGTTTTTGCTGCTGTTGTTGGAACACCTAATTTAGAATTTCGTTTAGCTACACTAGATCCTGCGGGAAATCCAACATCTGGAATTGTTAGGGTTAGATCTGATCTAACTTTAAATGCTGAACCAAAAGATTTGGTCAAATCAGTTAGTTACTGGAACTCGTATCAATATCTTAATATTTGGATAGTTAAGAAATTTATAGAACCAGCTAGCGGAGGAATCCTGTTAGGATATGCTCAATTTCCAAATACCTACAGTATGTCTACAGATGGTGTAGCACTTATTTCAAGTCAATTTGCAAGCTCAACATCATCTACTTTAACTCATGAAGTTGGACATTGGCTTGGCTTACGTCATGTTTGGGGAGATGCGATATGTGGAGATGATCAGGTGGCTGATACTCCACCCCAAAGATATTCTAATGGTTTAGGTGATAATCCAGGGCCTTTACCAACAACATCTTCTTTTCCTTATCATGTAGGTCTTCAAAATCAAGGTTGTTTAGCAGATTCCTCAAATTGGGCTGGTGAGATGTTTATGAATTATATGGATTATACATCAGATCAGTATTGTACTATGTTTTCACAAGGTCAAGTTGGAGTTTTTAATGAAACTTTAGATGGAACTGATGGAGGTTTAGGATTTAGAGAATACATGTGGCAAGAAGAAAATTTAATTAAAACTGGAACTATGGATGGCGCAGTACCCCCTTCTTGCAATAAACAAGCAGATTTTTCTGAAGGATTTGGTAATACATCTATTTGTCTTGGAGAAGAAACTTGGTTTAAATCAAATAAATCAATGTTTGGCTCAACAATTTCCTCCGTTGTTTGGGATTTAGGTGACGGTACAACGAGTAATGTAGAGAATAATTTACTATATGAATATAATCAAGCTGGTAATTATGATGTTTCACTAACTATTAATTATGATGAAGTAACTAAAGTAAGTTCATATGATTTATCATCATTAGATATTAGCAATGCTTCATCTTATGATTCTTTAGTTATAAATGTTATTGTACAAAGAGGATCAATAGCGGAATTAAATGGTATGGGAGCTACCAATATTACCTCTCATGATATTGATAGTCTAGGTGTTTATTTTGATCTAGTTGGCACTACTTTTTACAGAGGAGATGTTGAGCGTAAAAGATATACTGCGTTCTATAATAATTTTTGTTCTTCTACTAAAGTGAAAACAGCTTTTATGTCTGTAAACCCTACTACTGCTTCCAATTCAGAATCCTCATATTTATATAGCTTTGATAACACTGATGATCTATTAAATGATTGGGATGTTATTTCAACAAATCAAGAAGATAATCAATGGTCATTTTTTAATCTTGTTTCTAAAAGTTGGGAATGGTTTGAAGGAACTTCAGGATCTTCTTCATGCGTTATGATGGCTGGAAAAGATGGATCTAGTATTTCTGTTGATAATCTTATTTCGCCTTCTTATGACCTTAGTGGATATACTAAACCTGCAATTAGTTTTAAATATACTGGAGCTGCTGTTAATACTTTTCCATATAATGTTTTAAGTGTTTTTTACACTAATAATTGTGGTGATAATTGGGCATTTTTAGGTGAATTATCAAATGTACAGGTCGCTAGAGCTGGATTATTTACTCATAGTTTTTCTCCAAATGGTGATTGGGCTGATACCTTATTCACAAGAACATCTCTTAAAAATGATAATATTAGATTTAAATTTGAATATATAAATTCTGGTGCTAGTAATAATTTCTTTTTAGATGATATTCAAATTGGTGAGGAAGATGATCTTTTAAAACAAAATACTCAGTTATTATCTAGAATTAAAATATTTCCAAATCCAACATTAGGAAACACAAATATTATTCTTAATAACCTTGAAGGTAAAAATATTAATGTAGTGATGGTTGATGTTTTAGGAAAAGAAGTTAAAAAGATTTATGAAGGATTAGTTATGTCAGATTTTCTTCAACTTGAATCTAATATTTCTAATTTAGACAAGGGAGTTTACTTTATAAGTATCTATGAAGGAAATAACATGTTAACTACAGATAAAATTATTTTAAATAAGTAATTAATTATTCTTTTAAATTTAAAAAGGCATCAATATTTATTGATGCCTTTTTTATTATACCATACATAATAACTTGTTTTTAGTATCATATTTTTGCTATATGAGATCTATAAATCTTATTTTCAAAAATAGTACTCAAATAGAAAGTAACCTTCAAAAGCAATAGAAGTTTTTGAATACAGTTCAAAAAGTTTTTTTAGGAAATTTAGAGCTAGCTTTTATATTAAGTTTATTTATAATTACTTTAGTTGTAACACCAGACATTGAATTTATGGAGTTCATTGATTAGAATTTTTTTAATTCTAATTTTTGATCAGAGTAAACCGCGTAAGTGTTATGATGGATCCAATCACCAAGGTTTATATAACGACATCTTTCATCAATTTTAACATCTATTGGTATGTGTCTATGCCCAAAGACATAGTAGTCAACAGGATTGTTTTTTTGTTGCTCTTTGCAATATCCAGCTAAAGTTTCTTTATCCTCATTAACTAGTTTCTCTTGCCTTTTTTTATTTTTATTAGACCATGCTTGACCAAGACTGATTCCAAAATTTGGATGTAATCTTGAAAACATCCATTTACATATATTGGAAGAGAATATTACTTTAAGTAATTTATATGTGTAATCTCCTTTACCTAAACCATCTCCATGACCCAAAAATATTAGTTTATTATCTTCATTAATAATAAATTCTTGAAAGTGTAATTTAAGACCTATCTCTTGCTCTAAATAATCATTCATCCACATATCATGATTACCAACTACATAATGAATATCTATCCCCTTATCTATTAAGTCTGCTAGTTTTCCTAATAGTCGAACAAACCCTTTAGGGACAACTTTTTTATATTCAAACCAAAAGTCAAAAATATCACCAAGTAAATAAATTGCTTTTGCATCTTTCTCAATAGATGAAAGCCATGATATTACCATCTTCTCTCTTTTATGGCTATCAGAAATATCGAAGGATCCTAAATGAAAATCAGAAGCGAAATAAATTTTTTTGTTGCTCAAAATATTTTAGTCAAGTTTTTCTCTTAATAATTTATTAGTCAGTTTAGGGTCAGCTTTTCCTTTTGAAAGTTTCATTACCTCTCCCATAAATAAACCTAATAAACCTTTTTTTCCAGATCTATATTCTTCAACTTTTTCGGGATACTTATTAATTACTTGATCAATTAAGATTATAAGTGTATTGCTATCACTTTCTTGTATCCAGTTATTTTTATCGGCGATCTCTTTAGGATTTAAATTAGATTTGACTAAGATTGGAAATATTTTTGCTGTAGCAATTGAATTACTTATTTTATTTTCATCTATTAATAAAATAAGGTCTGCAATTTTTTTTGCACCAATATTTAGATTCTCAATTGTTATGGCATTTTCTTTAAGGTATGACTTAATTGTGCCATTTAAAAAGTTGGCAGCTGCTTTGTAATTTTTTGTATAATTACATAATTCATCATAGAATAAAGCTGTTTTCTTGTCTTCCACTATAATTGTAGCGTCATATTTTGAAAGTTTAAAATTGGTAATAAATTTATTTAGTAAATCTTTAGGAAGAGGAGGTAATAATAATTTAACTTTTTCAATATATTCTTCAGTAACTATAATTGGTTGAAGATCAGGTTCCGGAAAATACCTATAGTCATTTGCTTCCTCTTTATGTCTTTGTGATATTGTTGTTCCATTTGTAGCATTAAAACCTCTAGTCTCATGAACAATTTCTACTCCTTGTTCAATTAAATCTATTTGTCTTTTAATTTCGAACTCAATAGCGTTTTTTACATTTCGTGAAGAATTCATGTTCTTAACCTCAACTTTGGTTCCAAATTTTTCTTCTCCTTTTAATCGGACAGATATATTGGCATCACACCTTAAACTTCCTTCTTCCATATTTCCATCACAGATATCAAGATATCTGACAAGCTTTCTAACTTCTAGTAGGTATTGATGAGCCTCATCAGATGATCGTATTTCTGGTTCTGAAACTATTTCTAATAATGGTACGCCTGCTCTATTTAAATCAACTAAACTATGGAATGGATCTAGATCATGTATGCTTTTTCCAGCATCTTCTTCCATATGAATTCTAGTTATACTAATTCTTTTAGATTGTTCATTTGAATCTAAAATATCAATATAACCACCATTACATATTGGGGTTTTATCTTGTGTTATTTGATAACCTTTTGGCAGGTCTGCATAGAAATAATTTTTTCTTGCATATTCATTTCTTTCTCTAATATTTGCTTCTACAGCTAATCCTAATTTGACAGCATATTCAATAACTTTTTTATTACTTACTGGAAGTGTGCCAGGGTGACCTTGAGTTACAACAGATGTTTTTGTATTAGGTTTAGCTCCATATATATTTTCATCATTAGAATAAGCTTTAGTATTTGTAAGTAATTGTGCATGTACTTCAAGACCAATTACAGCTTCATATTTATTATATATGCTCATTTTAATTAAAGATAATTTTATCTGATTTAATTAGAAAATCATTGTTATAGAGTTTGTAAATATATAAACCATTCTTTATTCCTTTTCTATTAATTGTGTTATTGTTAATTGTTATTCTTTTATCCAAAATAATTCTTCCTGAAATATCATAAATTTTAATTGATGTTGCAGACGGATTAGAGATTTTAAATGATGATAATATTGGATTAGGGTATATATACGTGTTAAATAGTTCTTTTTTTATATCAGTTGAAGTAGTGTTTAACTCTATAATATAAAGGCCGCTCTGCATATCAGAAACTAAAATATTTCCGGAAATAAGATAAGGATATACTCCCCAAGCACCTTTATATGAATTGTGATTATTTGGTAAATATGTGTCATAGCTGTTTACTTGATTCGGATTAAATGGATCGCTAATATCAAATACTCTAAGACCATCATGATAATACGCTACGTATAGAAGATTATCCTTAATGATCCCATTATGAGCCATTGAATTAGTATCAACTCCTGAATTAAAGGTTGATAAGACACTTATATTATTATAATCACTTACATCTAATATTTTAATATCATAACCGTGATTTTCATCTTGCATGGCATATATTGTACCATCACTGTTTAACCATCCAGAATGATTATAGCCAGCATCAGGGTAAGAGGTAAATGAAGCAAGTTCAACAGGCTGATCACCTAAAGTGTTTACCATTGTAAAATCCATAATACGTAAACCATCATTACCACAATTTAAAAATGCAGTATCATTTCTAACGAAAGCATCATGAACGTGACCGACATCATTATATGAATATATAAGACTTGGATTATCTGCAATATGTAGACTATAAACATCCATAGCATTACTTACAGCACAAGCATATAGTTTTGCAGTAGCTGTATCTATAAAAATATTATGAGCTTTATTAAATAAATTATTTGAATCATAAACAGTATTAACTGAGTTTGGAAGATTTGAAATATCTACAATTTGTAAAGTAGAAGAGGATCCTTCATCACAGACTATATATAGGTAATCATCAAAATCGTGATAGTCTCGATGAATAACGCCTGGACCAGTATAAGCTCCAGCTACAAAGGCAATTTGATTACTAATAGCAGGGTTTGTTACATCAAAAAAATGTGTTCCAGCAGTTGATCCTATAATTGCAATCTCACTTCCGTTTATATTAAGACCCCAAATCTCATTATAAGTATTGTTATATGCATTAGAGCCCACAAGTGTTGAGTCATCCCAATGAAAAAGTAGATTTGTGTTTAATTGTGCATAATTTTGATTAGTTATAATAAAACTAATACCAATGATTAATAGAATTCGATTCATTATTTAAATTTTAGAAACTAACTCTTTTATTATTTGAGTTAGTTTAGGTTCTGTTTTTTCGGCAACATTTTGAACATCTTCATGAGTGACTTTTTGGATTTTTCCAGGTACACCAAGATCTGTTATCACAGAAATTGCAAAGCAACTTATTTTCATGTGTCGAGCAGCAATAACTTCAGGAACTGTAGACATTCCTACTGTATCTCCTCCAATAATCCTAAAGTAACCATATTCTGCTGGTGTTTCAAGAGTAGGACCTGTAACTCCAACATACGTTCCTTTTTGTAATGTAATATTGTTATTTAATGCTATATCATGCGCAATGGATGACATTTTTTCACAGTAAGGATCACTCATATCAGGAAACCTAGTTCCAAGCTCTTCTATGTTTTTTCCAATTAAAGGATTTGGAATTAAATTAATATGATCATCAATTATCATTAGATCTCCTATCTCAAATTTTGGATTTACCCCTCCACTTGCATTAGAAATAATAAGTTTTTTTACTCCAAGAAACTTCATTACTCTAACTGGAAAAACAACTTTATTAATATCATAGCCTTCGTAGTAATGAAATCTTCCTTGCATTACTATAATTTCTTTATTTCCAAGTAATCCAAAAATAAGTTTCCCATCATGTCCCTGGACAGTTGAGGTTGGGAAATTTGGAATTTCTTCGTAAGAAATAGAATGTTTAATATCAATTTCTTCTACAAGTCCTCCTAAGCCAGTACCAAGTATAATGCCAATACTTGAATTGAATCCAGTTTTCTTACTTAGGAAATTAGCTGTTTCTTTTATTTTTTCTAACATATTCTTTTAGCTCTTTATCAAATGATAACTGATTTTGAAATTTAATTCTTATTGGTAAATAATACACTAAAGTATTCGAAAATTTTTGTTCAAATTTTAATAATCTTATACTATCTTTTTCGGTGGTTAAGATAAGTCTTTTTATTTTTCTGCTTGAATTATAGTATAGCAAAATATCATCAATATCTTCATTAGAAAAATTATGATGATCTTTAAATTTAAAATGTTTGACAATTGTTGTGTTTTTCTTTAGATGTGTTGTTAATGCATCTGTATTTGCAATGCCAGAAACTAGCACAATATGATATTCACTGATATCTTTAATTTGATCATTATTAAAGATGTTTTTGTATTTGAGATATTCTACTGCTGTAAAGTAACATTTTTCATTACTGTATTTTGTTATGTTTTTTATGATTTTATTTTTTTCTTTCTCATTAGATAGATCTAAATTATTCGTGATAATAATTTTATCCGCTCTTTTGCATTCTGTAATTTTCTCTCTCAAGGTACCATAAGGTAAGTGATTATCTAAATAGAAGGGATTATTTACTGATGTTAAAAGAATATTCATTCCTGCTTTTATCCACCTATGTTGAAAGCCATCATCAAGTAGTATAACATTTATCTCATCATGTTCCTTTATAATCTTCTTTATAGCTTTTACTCTATCTCCACATACAGCAACCAAGCAATTAGGGTTTTTTCTTTTTAGCATAATTGATTCATCACCAACATCACTTACACTATCATTGATTTTTACATATTTAAAATTATAATTTTTTCTTTTATATCCTCTACTAATTATTGCAACTTTATATTCTGCTTCTAAGAGATTAGCAATATAATCAGTGTGGGGTGTTTTTCCTGTTCCTCCAGTGGATAAATTCCCTATACATATTATTGGAATTTTAAAAGAATAAGATTTAAAAACACCTAAATTAAAAAGTGTATTTCTTACAGATGTTATTATACCAAATAATTTTGCGAGAGGTATTAGTAGAATATTCATATTACAAAGATAAGATTTTAGATATTACTATATTTAGTACTTTTGAAATATGAAAATAAAAAATGTTACAGATTATTTAGAGGAAATTGCACCACTACATTTACAGGAGAGTTATGATAATTCTGGATTAATAATAGGCAATCTAGAAAACACTGTAGATGGGTGTTTAATAACTCTAGACTGTACTGAGGAGGTTGTTGAAGAGGCTATAAGTAAAAAGTGTAATTTAATTATAGCTCATCATCCTATAGTTTTTAATCCAATTAAAAAAATAATTGGAAATAATTATGTTGAAAGAATAATTATAAAAGCTATAAAAAATGATATTGCTATTTATGCAATACATACAAATTTAGATAATGTATATAATGGAGTTAATAGTAAAATAGCAGAAAAATTAGGATTGATAAATTGTGAAATCTTACTGCCAAAAAATAAATTTTTGAAGCAATTAGTAGTTTATTGTCCTATAACACATAGTGAAATTTTAAAAGATGCTATGCTGAATAATGGCGCAGGATTATTTAGGAATTATGATAATTGTAGTTTTTCAACTTCAGGAAAAGGAACCTTTAGGCCTAGAAAAGGAAGCTCTCCATATTCTGGTAAGATTGGTCAAAATTATACTTCTGAAGAGATTAAATTAGAGTTTTTCTTACAAAATGATGTTGAAGATTATTTAATTCAAGTCATGAAAGAACATCACCCTTATGAGCAAGTTGCATACCAAATTTATGCTTTAGATAATTTTAGTGACGATATAGGTTCAGGAATGATAGGTGAGCTTACTAGCGAAATAGAAAGTAGTGAGTTTTTGAAAATAATAAAGGACAGGATGCAAACTAGTTGTATCAGACATACTAGATTATTGAAGCAAAAGATAAAGCATGTTGCTATTTGTGGAGGCAGTGGGAGCTTTTTATTAGAACAAGCAAAAAATAAAAAAGCTGATATTTTTATATCTAGTGATTTTAAATATCATGATTTTTTTGGTTCAGACGGAAAGATCATAATTGCAGATATTGGACACTTTGAAAGTGAGCAATTTACAAAGGAGTTAATTTATGATTTCCTTACCAAAAAATTCACTAAGTTTGCCGTCCAATTATCTAAAGTTAATACAAATCCTATAAATTACCTATAAGATGGCAAAGAAAAAAGTAACAATAACAGTTGAAGATCGATTAAAAGCATTATATCAACTGCAAATAATAGATTCTGAAGTAGATAAAATAAGAATTGTTAGAGGTGAGCTTCCCTTAGAGATAGAAGATCTAGAAGATTTGCTAGCTGGTCTTAAAACTCGTTTAGATAAGCTAACTGGTGAATTGGAAATTATTACTAATGATGTATTATCTAAGAAAAATATAATTCTTGATGCCTCAACCTTAGTTGAAAAATATGAAAAACAATTAAAGAATATTAAGAATAATAGAGAGTTCTCTTCTTTAACAAAAGAATTAGAATATAAAGGGTTAGAAATACAGCTTAATGAAAAGCAGATTATAGAGCTACAAGCTAAAGTACTTCATAAAGAGGAAGTTATTAATGAATCTAAGCATCAGATATCAGAAAGAGAAGAAGAATTATCTGTTAAAAATAAGGAGCTTGCTGCTATTGTTAAGGAAACTGAAAAAGAAGAAAAAGTACTGCTACAGAAATCGAATAAAGCTCAAGTTGTTATTGAAGAAAGAATCCTTACTGCTTACAATAGAATAAGAAGTAAGGTTAAAAATGGATTGGCTGTAGTTTCCGTTGATAGGGATGCTTGTGGCGGATGTTTTAATCAAATCCCTCCTCAAAGACAGCTAGATATTCAAATGCATAAGAAAGTGATTGTTTGTGAGCATTGTGGAAGAATTTTAGTTGATTCAAATATTTTAGATACTGAATAAAAAATTATTTTAATTATTAAAAAGGGATTTCATATTTTTGAGATCCCTTTTTTGTATTTATGAAAAATTTTATTTTATTTATTTTATTGGTTTTTTCTGTTAAATTTTGTTTTGCTGAATTTGATATGAATCAAAATATGCGTCAAGCGTATGTTCATATAATGCATTTAGATTTTTCTTTAGCTCAAAAAATATTAGATACAGAAAAGATCTCTAATAATGATAATGGCATTATTATTTTAAATGAGAATTATATTGATTTTTTAACTATTTTAATTGGTGAAGATGAGTTGTATTATAAAAAAGCTAAGTTAAAGAAGAATCAAAGACTTAGTTCTTTAAGAAAGAATGATAAAGACTCTCCATATTATCTTTACTGTCAAGCAGAGGTGTATATTCAATGGGCATTTACGAGAATCAAGTTTAAGGAATATTTTTTAGCTGCATATGAATTGCAAAAAGCATATAAATTACTTGAGAAAAACAATCAATTATACCCGGATTTTGTACTTAATAAAAAAAGTCTTGGTCTTTTGCATATTTTAATTGGTTCTATTCCAGAATCTCATAACTTTATATTAAATATACTTGCAATTGAAGGAGAAATTGATAAGGGTTTTAATGAATTATATTCTGTTTTAGATTATTCTGAGAATTTAGAGGAATACTACATATATAATTCTGAGGTTTTATTTTTGCTCTCTTTTCTTGAGATGAATATGAAAAATGACAGCAAATCTTGTTCTTTATTGTTAGGAAAGATAGAAAATTGTTGTCTTAATAATAATCTTTTAATTTTCTGTGCAGCTAGATTGTCAAATAAATTAGGTGATAATGATAAAACTATTCAGATTCTTGAGAATAGAATTATTTCTGATACTAAATACAATTTCTATTATTTAGATTATCTATACGCTATGTCTCAACTATATAAATTAGAATATCATAATGCGAATGACTACTTATTAAGATTTGTTAACTCTTTTAAAGGAAAAAATTATATAAAATCTGCATATCATATGTTATCATTAATTGCATTATTAGAAGATAATATGGAGAAAAAAAAGTATTATGAAGAAATGATGTTGAATAATGGGCAAGTCTTAATTGATGAAGACAAGCAGGCAGAAGACTATGTAAAAAATGAAACTTTGATTAATATTACTCTCTTAAAATCGAGATTTTTATTTGATGGAGGTTATTATAAAGAAACATTAGATTATTTAAGTAATATTAATTTAAATGATATCGAAAACAATCAAGAATTTATCCTTGAATACTATTATCGCATTTCAAGATCTAATCAAGGGCTGTCCGTTTCACCTATTAAAGTAATTGATTTATTTTCTAAGGTTTTAATGATTGATAATCCATCAAATTTATATTATCACCCAATGTCTAGTCTTCAAATCGGTTTAGAATATGAAAAGCTTAGGGATAATGATCAAGCTATTAAATTTTTTAAGAAAACATTGTCTTATAAAGATTTTAATTATGAAAATGGTATTAAAAAGAGCGCTAAGGCAGGAATTAATAGAGCTCTATATTAATATCTAAATCCTAGTGTTATTACTAGATTATGATCTGTATATACTAAATCTGTTGGATTGACAAATTGTTCATTATACATTTGATATTGGTCATGAGCTTGTGATAACACATATGCAAAATCAAAATAATAACTACCATAGTTTATCCCCGCTCCAAATGAAAAGTTTTCCCTTGATAATTCTTCATTATTTTTAAAAGGACTTGAATATCTTGAATATCCTGCTCTTAATCTAAAAGGATCTGCTTTCATTTCTATTCCTAGTCTAATGTTTTCAGATTTGTGATAGATATTATCTATAGTGTTATTTTCAGAGGTAAATATTTCTGTTCCATCATCATTTCTATAGTTTTTAGAATTTAAAGATGAATTTGTGTAATCAATGATTTCATAATCACAGCTAAATATAATATTATCATTAATATTTGCAGAAAAACTTGCGATAGCTTTCCAAGGAGTTGTAAGCTCATACTCAAAAAAGTTTACTGGTGATGCTTCTCGATAGCTAGTGTCACTAAAATTTGATTGAGTAATTGTTTTAAACTCTTCTTGAATTGTAAAAACAGTTGGTGAGTGTAGAGCGCCTCCTAATTTAATATTTTCATTTATTCTGAAAAGACCACCAATCTTAATGTTTACTCCTTCACCAGTAGAGTAGAGGTTTTGCATATATTCAAATGAGCCAAGATTATTTATTGTATCTGACAAGATATCTTCTCTGTGTTTTATGATTTCAGAATATTCAAATGTGGGTATTCCAACTGTTGCTCCAAGATAAAGCCTGTCTTCATAAGATGTCCCTACAGATAATACAAATTCATGCATTCCCCCATTTGCATTTAGTTGATGAGTTTGTCTTTTTTGGCCCTCACTTAGAATATGTGATATATAATTTCCATTATCAAAAAGATATTGGTTTAAAGAAGTATCAACATTATTATTTTCAAGATCTATGATATCTGACCAGAATGCAGGAGAGCCAAAAAAAGCATCTAAATCATTAATCTGTTTGCCTTGTGCAACTGAAAGTAGATTATCAGCTAGAGAAGAACTATTATTAATTGTATTGATATAAATATTTCTGTCATAATTTGCTAGTTGATTTAAACCTATACCAAAATTTACTCTTTTCCATTCTGTATTATCCTTTGGTGTTGAAAATATAAAACCAATATTTCCAAGGCTACCTTGAGATATGTCTTCATCAAATTTTCTATTATTATTTAGGTTATCAAAGTTAGTAAGCTTATTATTATATGATGTTGTGTTATTTAGAGTAAGAGATGGAGAAAATGTTACTTCAGTAAATTGATACATTCCAATTCCAGCAGGGTTTTGACTTAATCCAGAAAAATCACCACCTAATGATCCAAAGGCACCTCCCATTGATGATACTCTTGCACTTCCATACATATTTTGTTGAGAATATCTTAAAGCGTCAATTTCATTTTGAGCGTTGACTGAGAATGAAAAGATAGTAAGTAGTGCTAATAAAAATTTTTCGAAATTCATAATTTATTTTCTTGGTTTTGAACTTCTTCCACTTCCTTTATTGCCTGAAGAGCGCGAGCCTGAAGAGCGACTCTTTATAGAATTTGATCGATTATTTTTTGATTTATAATTGTTTCTTTCAGAGTAGTTGGGTTTCTTATATGATTTATCTTTTATTGGGTTTCTTGAAGTATTCTTTGTCGTCTGTTGGTTAGGATTTATAATACTATTTGACTTAATCTTTGAAGGCCTCTTAGTATTAAATTTTTCATTATATCTAATAGATGATGAAGTTGGAACGTAGTTAGATATTGCTGATTTGTTTTTTATATGTTTTCCTTTAATGCTGTTGGTGTTACTTTTTGCACTTAGCGAGCCTCGAGGCCCATAGCTGTGACTGTTTTCATCATAACTATTGTAGTAATTTGAATTTTGATTGTAGTTGTTATATCCATGATGCCCATGATATCCATAGTGATTCCATGAGTGATAATCATAATGAAAAGGGGAGTAGTAATTGTAATATGGTGAATAAGAATAATAAGGAGAATTCCAATTATATCCAGAATAGATACTAGTTCCCCAGTAAAAAGGGTCAGGATTATACCAATGGTAATCTGTGTAAAAACCAGAATAATACCCATAATTATACATCATTGGACTATGAAATCTTCTTATTCTTGATGAATATGTGAAATCATAATAGTTATCAGATGAGGAATAATTATATTCATTAGAGTCTACACTGTCTTCATTAATTATATTTTCTTGAGGGTATGAAGTATTGATGCTTTCTACTGAGCTAAACTCTTGACTAGATAAATAGTTGGGGTCTGAAAAGAAAGTTTGATTCGTTGAAATACAAGATGATAAAAAAGTTATAAATAAAGAAAGTAGCAATGAATTTTTCATAGTAGTATTTTTTAAATCTTAATTTCTGTATAAAGGTTTAATTTAATTAGTTTTGTGTCTTTATAATTATTTAACGTTATTAATTACACAAAATTACATTATTTAAGATAAAATGTCAAATAAGATAACATCAAGATCAGAAGATTATTCATTATGGTATAATGATATTGTTCAGCATGCTGATTTAGCTGAGAATTCAGGAGTTAGAGGTTGTATGGTTATAAAGCCCTATGGTTATGCTATATGGGAAAAAATGCAAGCAGAGCTTGATAAAAAGTTTAAAGAAACAGGACACGTAAATGCATATTTTCCATTATTTATACCTAAATCATATTTTAGTAAAGAGGCTAGTCATGTAGATGGGTTTGCAAAAGAATGTGCAGTAGTCACACATTATCGCTTAAAAAATGCTGATGATGGAAGCGGTATTGTTGTTGATGAAGACGCTAAGTTAGAAGAGGAATTAATTGTTCGTCCAACTTCAGAGACTATAATATGGGATACTTATAGAAAATGGATCCAATCTTACAGAGATTTACCTTTACTTATTAATCAATGGGCAAATGTTGTTAGGTGGGAGATGCGAACTCGTTTATTTCTTCGAACTGCAGAATTTTTATGGCAAGAAGGTCATACAGCACATGCTACAAAGGATGAAGCTTTAGAAGAAACTGAAAAAATTATTAATTTATATTCAGATTTTGCCCAGGATTTTATGGCTATGCCAGTTGTTATTGGATCAAAATCAGAAAATGAACGTTTTGCTGGAGCCCTTGAAACGTATACAATTGAAGCATTAATGCAAGATGGTAAAGCTTTACAGGCTGGGACGTCACATTTTTTAGGTCAAAATTTTGCAAAGGCATTTGATGTGAAATTTGCAACAAAAGAAGGTACCCAGGAATATGTTTGGGCAACTTCTTGGGGTGTTTCAACTAGGCTGATGGGTGCTTTGGTAATGACTCACTCAGATGATAAAGGGTTAGTTTTACCGCCTAAACTTGCTCCATATCAAGTTGTTATTGTACCAATATATAAAGGCGAACAACAGTTAGAGCAATTAACTGAATCTGTCATAAAAATCAAGGCTTCTTTAGAATCTAAAGGTATATCTGTAAAGTTTGATAATAGAGATACTCATAAGCCAGGATGGAAATTTGCCGAATATGAATTAAAAGGTGTTCCTATCAGATTAGCTATTGGAATGAGAGATTTAGAAAATGGTACAATAGAAATAGCTAGAAGGGATACTTTGGAAAAAGAAACATTTCAAATTGAAAATATTGAAATCAGAGTAGAAGATATGCTTAAGCAAATACAAACTAATCTATTTAATAGAGCGGTTAATTTTCGACATGAAAATACACATATTGCTAATTCATATAAGGAGTTTAAAAAATTAATAAATAAAGGTGGTTTCGTATACGCTCATTGGGACGGTACTAGTGAGACTGAGGATTTTATAAAGAATGACACTAAGGCTACAATAAGATGTATTCCTATAACTAATGATGATAAAGTAGGAGCGTGTGTGTATAGTGGGGAAAAATCAAATAAAATGGTTTTATTTGCAAAGGCTTATTAAATTATGAAAAAGGAAAGTACTATTATTAAGTTACTAAAAGAAAAATCTACAACTAAACAATTAGTTTATAGAAACACAAAAGAAGTTTTTGAGATTTTGGTTAAATCACTAAAACTAAAAGCACAATCTCTGTCACTTCTTTTAAGTGATGCGGCAGATGATGTAGAGTTAGAATTCACATCAAATGGTGAGTTTGATGCACAACTAAAATTTGCTGGAGATACTTTACTTTTTCATATGCATTCAAATATTTTTGATTTTCCGCCTAAACATGAGGTTGTTAAATCAAAATACGTGAAAGATGATAAATTAAGAAGTTTTTGTGGTGTTATTAATATTTATAATTTTCTATCAGATTCTTTAAAGTATAATCGTTTAAATGATGAAGGAATTTTAATTGGAAGAATCTTTATTAACAAAGAGAAAAATTTTTTTGTTGAAGGTGATAAGGAATTAGGTTTTTTGTTTAATGATTTTTCTAATCAAAAAATTAATAAATCATTATTAGAGCAAATTATTAATGTCTGTATGGTTTTTACTTTAAAATTTGATTTATACACTCCAAATTTAAATGATGTAAAATTAGTTTCTGTTCACTATTTATTAGAAATGAGTAAGAATCAAAAGATTAAAACAACTAAGAGGCTAGGCTATAAGTTTTCCCATGAAAATAAATAATTATTAAATATTTGCTAGATTTTAAAAAAAGTATAAATTTGCAGCCTTGATTGAGAATCATTATGGCCCGGTCGTCTAGTGGTTAGGACGCCAGGTTTTCATCCTGGTAACCGGGGTTCGATTCCCCGTCGGGCTACAAAAATAAATAAATAGTTATGGCAAATCATACTTCAGCATTAAAAAGAATAAGACAAACTGACACTAGAAGGTTGTTAAATAAGTATAAACATAAAACAACTAGAAATGCAGTCAGAGAACTACAAGAACTTAAAGATAAGAAAGCTGCCGTCGTGCTTCTTCCTAAAGTATCAGCTATGTTAGATAAATTAACCAAAACTAATATTATTCATAAGAATAAAGCTGCTAATCTAAAATCTAAGCTGACTAAGCATGTAAATTCTCTAACTAAGACAAAAGCTAAGGTAAAAGCTTAACATAAGCTCTTATGCTATCGTATTTTGAAAGGTTTATCTTAATTTGATAAGCCTTTTTTTATTAAATTAAACGCATGAATATATCAGATATTTTTTTAGATTTAGACAGAACATTATGGGATTTTGATCTCAATGCTCGCAAAACTTTAATTGATATTTTTAAAAAATATTCTCTTTATGCAAGAGGTATTTCTAGTGTAGATGATTTTATTGAATCCTATACTATACATAATGAAAGATTATGGTTATTATATAGAGAAGATAAGATATCAAAAGAATTATTAAGATCTGAAAGATTCAATTTGACCTTTTTAGATTTTAAAATTATAGATAATGAATTAGCTGTAGAAGTAGGCGAGGAGTATATTAATAAATGCCCTTTACAAACATCTCTTTTTCCTCATACAATTGAAATCCTGAACTATCTAAATAACAAATATAATCTCCATATTATAACTAATGGTTTTGAAGAGGTTCAGCATATAAAATTAAGAGCTTCTAATCTTACATCATTTTTTAATAATGTAATTACTTCTGAGATGGTAGGGGTTAAAAAACCTAATCCTATTATATTTCAATATGCTTTAGATAAAGCAAATGTTTATGCTCCTAATAGTATTATGATAGGTGATGATTTACCTGTTGATATTCTTGGGGCAAAAGCTTTGGGAATATCACAAATTTATTTCAATCCAAACAAAATCTCTCATAATGAACAACTAGATTATGAGATTTCATGTCTTAGTGAGATTAAAAATATTTTATAATCTATTATTTAGTAATTTCAATTATTGGATTTCCATTACATCCATTGGGAAATGAAATTCCTAGTATAGTGCTAATAGTAGGTGCGATATCTTTAATATTTACTAATTTAGATGTTTCACCTTTTGGGATTTTAGATCCCCAGAAAATCAATGGCACATGCGTATCATAACTATATGAAGAACCATGTGTTGTTCCTCCCTTTTCATAATATTTACTAATCCAACCTGGTTGTAATGCTACTATTACATCTCCAGATCTTTTACGATTAAAGCCTTGTTGTATTTTAGCATGTTGTGAGTTTTGATATTGAAAATTATGCATCTGATAAGCTGTATATGTATTCTTGACTGCTTTCTGATTAAGTAGATATTCTGAGCATAAATCTTGGATAACATTAATGTTTTCTAAACCCAGATTCTCAATTATAAAGTCATGATTTAAGAATAACTGATTATTTGAATAATCAAGTATATATTCTTGAGATTTAATAATATCAGATGGCCAATTGAAATAGTCACGTAAATGTTCAGTAAGGCCATCAAGAATTTCTGAACTTGAACAATATCCAGATGGTATATTATTTTTAAGTAGTTCATTTGGTTCTGAGGCAACTCCATGATCAGCAGTTAGAAAGATAAGCGTATTTTCATTACCTATGTTATTTTTAATATAATCTAGTATTTTACCAATGTCCTTGTCTAGTTTAATATATGTATCAACAATTTCTTGTGAATGTGGTCCGTATTGATGACCTATATAATCAGTGGAGGAGAAGCTAATAGCTAAAAAATCAGTTATATTATCTTTTCCGAGATCTTCATTTTTAAGAAGTTGAATAGCAAGATCTGCAAGGATTGTATTTCCATAAGGAGTACTTTTGATAATTCCAGATCCATGTATTTCATATAATGAATCAAGATTATGTGAAAAAGTATTCTTATAATTCCATGATCCTTCTAAAAACTTAGATGCGGGGTTTTGATTTTGATGGTTAATTAACCATTGAGGTAGAGACTGCATGTAAAAACTACTACTTATCCATTCTCCTTTACTATCCATCCAATAGGCAGCATCTGCAGAATGACCAGCAGATAAAATTGCTCCCCTATCCTTTAAAGAAATACCCATAACTTTAGAAAGAGGATTAAATAATTGCATTTCATCACCGATTGTTGTTGTTAGCATATGATGAGGTGACATTTTACCATCTTTTGAATCTATGTCATCTATTTTTTTTTCACAATTACAGATAGTATGCATATCACCATTTCCAGCACAATAGACTTCTTTTTTAGAGTTTTTATCATACCAATTATTTGCTATTATACCATGAACTGATGGTGTTGTTCCTGTGAATATACTTGCATGCCCTGGTCCTGTGTATGTAGGTACATAGCTAAACTGAGTATTTTTAAATAGGTATCCCTTGTTGACTAGTTCTTTAAAACCGTTATTTCCAAAATTATTCCAAAATCTGTCTATATAGTCGTATCTCATCTGATCTACGACAATTCCAATTACTAGTTTAGGTTTTTTAGCTTTAAGATTAATCATTAGAAATAATGCTAATAATAAGGTAATTTTTTTCTTCATTTTATTTTATTTAATTGAAACGCTAGAATAGATAGTATTATAGCGACTATGACATCCCAAATAGGTTGTACTTCTGGCCATCGGTAATTCCAGATTATTACTAGCATTAGCCATATAGCCCATATTTTATTGAATTGTTTCATCAATTTTTAGAGATAAAATTTTATAAGTTAACAAACTTACAATTATTGCCCATAACATCCCGCCAACAATATCAAATGGATAATGAACACCTAAATAGATTCTACTATATCCTACTATTGATGCAAGAGAGAATAAGAAAATAAAGAGTCTTAAATCTCTTTTGATAAGACCAATAAAGAATGCGATTGAGAACATATTTGCAGCATGTGCACTAATAAATGAAAATCCTGTACCACAGCCTTCAATCAATCTAATACCATCTAAAGCAGGAATTACATTACAAGGGCGGACTCTTTCAAATATATTTTTAAAAAAATGAACACTTCCAAAATCTGCTAAAAAAATTAATATTACTAGAGATAATAAGATCCAAATGAATTTTTTTTTATATTGTTTAAATAATACAAATAAAATATAAATATATAGCGGAATAAATATGTATTTATTACTCATAAGAATCATTATGAAGTCAAAATCAGAGTCCCCACTTGAATTTATTAATTTAAATAAATAATTATCTATATAAGTTAGCCATTTCATATTTAGTTCAGTTGTTTCCAGATTTTGTCCTTAAGTTCTTTAAGTCCTTTTTGAGCTATTGAAGAGATAAAAAGAGACGGCAAATCAATTGGTAATTCTTTTTTTATTTCACCTATTAGTTCCTCATCTAGCATATCAGATTTACTGATGGCAAGTATTCTATCTTTGTCTAATAATTCAGGATTAAATTTTTTTAATTCTAGAAGAAGGATTTCATATTCTTTAGTAATATCTTTAGAGTCTGCAGGAACTATAAAAAGTAGTGTTGAATTTCTTTCTATATGCCTTAAGAATCTTAATCCTAAACCTTTACCCTCTGCAGCACCTTCAATAATACCAGGAATATCCGCCATGATAAATGACTTATGTTCGCGATATGCTACAATACCTAGATTGGGTACAAGGGTTGTAAATGGATAATTAGCAATTTGTGGTTTGGCAGCTGAAATAACTGAAAGAAGTGTAGATTTTCCAGCATTAGGGAATCCAACTAAACCAACATCTGCAAGCACTTTAAGTTCTAATATAAACCAATCCTCAGAACAATCAATTCCTGGTTGAGCGTAATGGGGGGATTGATTTGTTGATGATTTAAAATGTGCATTTCCTCTTCCTCCCATTCCGCCATTTAATAGAATAATTTCTTGATCATGATTTGTAATCTCACAAAGAACTTCTCCAGTTTCAGAATTTTTTGCAATTGTCCCTAAAGGAACTTCGAGGTATTTATCTTCGCCGTCTTTACCGCTAGAATGATTACCGCTTCCTGCTCCTCCATGCTTAGCAAAAATATGCTTTTTGTATTTTAGAGGAAGAAGGGTCCACATTTGTTGGTTGCCTTTTAAGATAATATGACCTCCTCTTGCACCATCCCCTCCATCTGGACCTCCTTTTGCTGTAGTTTTATCTCTTAGAAAGTGCGCTGATCCTGCACCACCCTTACCAGATCTGCATAAAATTTTTACATAATCAACAAAATTAGAGTTCTTAATTTTCATTTAAAGCTTATTTATTACGGTATTGACCTTAATAGTAATGTCATTGATTGTTCCTAAGCCATTAACTTCATAGAGCTTCTGTTGATTGTTATAAAATAATTTTAAAGGTGCTGTTTTTTTGTTGTATTCACTTATTCTATTTGAGATAATTTCTTCATTTTGATCATCAGAACGTCCAGATATCTTACCTCTTTCAAGTAATCTTTTTATAAGTTCTTGATCATCTACTTTTAGTGAAATCATGGCTGAAATAGCAGTATTTTTTTTCAATAGAAGCTTATCAAGTGCTAAAGCTTGTTCTTTAGTTCTTGGAAAGCCATCAAATATGAAGCCGTTAGATTTAATATTATTCTCAAGCTGTGAATCAATCATTCCAATAACAACATTGTCTGGAACAAGAATTCCCTGATCCATGAGTTTTTTAGCCTCTAAACCGAGTTCTGTTTTATTAGTTATTTCTTTTCTTAAAATATCACCAGTTGATAGATGAACTAAATTATGTGTCTTTATTAGCATTTCAGATTGTGTCCCTTTTCCTGCTCCTGGAGGTCCAAATAGTACAAGATTTAACATTTCTTAATTTTTAAGTTTATATATGTGCTTAAGGTTACGACCAAGTTCGTTATAATCAAGGCCATAGCCTACAACAAAATTATTGTCAATTGATTTGCCAACATAATCAATTTTGAAATTTTTCTTATATGCATTAGGTTTAAATAATAGAGTTGCTACTTTAATATCATTAACATTTTCTTTTTTTAATAAATTTAGTAAGCTTTCTAATGTAACTCCTGTATCAATAATATCTTCTAAAATTATGATATTTCTGTTCGAGATATCATTATTTAATCCTATTAACCTCTCTACTTTTCCAGATGATTCTGTACCAATATATGAAGATAGTTTAAGAAAAGAGATTTCGGTATTTGGTGTTTTAATGTTTCGTAGCAGATCTGCAGTAAAAAGAAAGGATCCATTTAATATTGCAATAAATAGTGGGTCCTTAATTTTACTTTTATTAATAGATTCCGCCATATTTAATACAATTTTACGGATTTCTTCCTCGTTTATAAAAACTTCAAATTTTTTATTATGTATTGTAATATCATTCATAGTTGTTAAATGTATTATAAGGTTCTTATTATTATTTACTCCAGAATTTTCTTAAATCTAATTGTTCTTTTGATACATTTTTAGATTCTTTGATTTTTAATAATTTATAGAAATCACCTATTTGTAAAGTTATATTCATTGCAGAAAATTTCTTTTTGATAGTAACTTCTACTTTGTCAGTACAATCCTCAAGTAAATCCGATAATTTTCCAGTTATTTTTTGTCCATTTATTGAGATTATTTCATCTTCTGGTGCAATTTTGGCTTTATCAGAACATGAATTTAGTTCAACTTTTTTAATAATAAATCTATTATTTTCTTTCACTACAACAAATCCAAAAAATTGAGCACAAAGATTAGGGTTTTTTGATTCTTCTAATTCTAAACCTATTAATTTAAGTTTATTTTTTAGAGTAGGGATATAATCTTCAGTTCCATAGATATGATTTTTAAATATTTTTTTTACATCTTCACCTCCATAGCGAAGGCATATGTTTATAAAGTCAGAATCAGAATATCCAATTTTTTTTAATCCAAAATTTATATATAGTTCTTTCATTACTGAGTTTAAGCTTTCCTGTCCATTAGAATTATAAATAATTTGCAGATCCATCATCATCATACATAATGCTCCGTCAGGATATATTGAGACTTTTCTATTTGGAGCCCCAAGCTTGTATCCATCTAGCCAATTATCAAACCCACTGTCAGCAACAGATAAATTAAATCTTCCATAATTCATTAAATGTTGTTCAAGGTTTTTATTACGAGTAGCAATAAATTTATTCCAGTCAATAACATCTGATTTGTAAAGCATAAGGTCTCCCATATATGTAGTTACTCCTTCTGCTACATAGCCAGTTCTAAAATAATTTTCTTTAGAATAGTTATATGGAAGCATCTCAATTGGTCTTATAGATTTAATGTTCCAGGTGTGATATAGTTCATGTGAGCTAACGCCTAAAAGATTATTGTATTTTTCATCCATTATCTCATCTCCAGGACCAAGAAGAATAACAGTATTTTTTGTGTGCTCTACTCCGTGATAGCTTTGGTATGGCGTTACTTGAAAGAAGAAATGATATTCATCAACAGGAAAAGAACTAAAGTTCTCAATTTGTGTTTTAGTAAATGCTGAAAAATCTTTTTTTAATTTTGTCCAATTAGGTTTGCAAGGGCCTTGAAACCATAAATGAAATTTGACATTATCTACATGATAGAAATCATGTTGAAGCGAATTTGAACATATAATTGGAGATTCTGCAAGACTATCATAGTTATCAGCTAAAATTGTATTTTTTTGATTAGTAAGAGATGTTGCAATTAAATAATCATTTGGAACATCTAAAATAACTTTATAATCTTCGTCTATCCTATCAACCACATAGAACATGCAATGAACTGGATTAATGTATAATTGCAGTTCATCTAAATAGCATGAGCCAGCATCTAACGTATTAGCATAGAAACTATATTCTATTATAATTTTCTCTTCTCCTTTTGTTTCAACTTCCCAAAGATCTTTTGTTATTTTTTTAAACTTAAGTTTTTCACCTTTATCATTGTATGCTTGCCAGCTATTAATATTTTGCGCGAAATCTGCTAATTCATATCTTCCAGGTCTCCATGCTGCTAGCTGAAATTGCATTCTTTCTTTACTATGAGTAGATGTTGTAAGTACAAAATCTATAAAGTGTCTGTGGGGGGATTTATATGAAATATTATACTTTATCATAGGCAAATTTGTATGAGCAAAAATACAAATTTAAAGAATGAATTAAAGTTATTTTAACTAATATTGCATAGTAATAATTTACATAAAAAATAAGAATATGAACTTTGATGTTATAGTATTAGGTAGTGGTCCTGGAGGTTACGTTACTGCAATTAGAGCCTCGCAATTAGGATTAAAAACAGCGGTTATTGAAAAAGAAAGTTTAGGTGGAGTCTGCTTAAATTGGGGTTGTATACCAACTAAAGCACTTTTAAAAAGCGCCCAGGTTTTTGAGTATATTAATCATGCTGAAGATTTTGGTATTTCTGTTTCTAATGCTAGCGCTGACTTTTCTAAAGTAATTAAAAGAAGTAGAGATGTTGCTGATGGAATGAGTAAAGGAATTTCTTACTTAACTAAGAAAAATAAGGTTGAGGTTATTTATGGTTACGGAAAATTGAAAAAGGGAGGTATAGTATCTGTTGAAAAAGATGATATAACAACAGAATATTCAGCTAAACATATAATTATTGCAACTGGTGCTAGATCAAGAGTTTTACCTAATTTACCTCAAGATGGTAAAAATATTATAGGCTATAGAGAAGCAATGACTTTAAAGACAATGCCTAAGAAAATGGTTGTAGTAGGATCTGGAGCTATTGGTGTTGAATTTGCATATTTTTATAATGCTATGGGTGTAGATGTTACTGTTGTTGAGTACATGCCAAATATTGTTCCTATTGAGGATGAAGATATTTCTAAACAATTACAGAGATCATTTAAGAAATCGGGCATTAAAGTAATGACTAATTCATCTGTAGAAAAAGTAATGACTTCAGGAAATGGATGTGATGTTGTTATTAAAACAAAAAAAGGTGAAGAAACTATTCATACAGATGTTGTTTTATCTGCAGTTGGAATTACAGCTAATATTGAAAATATTGGTTTAGAGGATGTTGGTATAAAAACTGAAAATGGAAAGCTTGTTGTAGATGAATATTATAATACAAATATTGCTGGCTATTACGCGATTGGTGATTTATTGCCGACACAGGCTTTAGCTCACGTTGCATCAGCTGAAGGTATTGTTTGTGTTGAAAATATTGCTGGTGAAAAACCTGAACCTATTGACTATGGTAATATCCCTGGCTGTACTTATTGTAGTCCAGAAATTGCTTCAGTTGGTCTTACTGAAGCTAAGGCCAAAGAAGCCGGCTATGAAGTGAAGGTTGGTAAGTTCCCTTTTACTGCATCTGGAAAAGCATCTGCATCTGGACATAAAGATGGATTTGTTAAAGTGATTTTTGATGCAAAATATGGTGAGTGGTTAGGATGTCATATGATTGGATATAATGTTACAGAAATGATTGCGGAAGCTGTTGTAGCTCGTAAACTGGAGACTACTGGTCATCAGATATTAAAAGCAATACATCCCCACCCTACAATGAGTGAAGCTGTAATGGAAGCTGTGGCCGAAGCTTACGGAGAGGTTATCCATATCTAATCTAGTATATAGTAACTTTTTTGTTAATAGTAGTTTTTCTATTCTTAAAGACTATTAAGTAAATCCCAGATTTTAATCCAGGTATTTCTATTTTATTGGCTCTATAATTAAGGTTTCCTGATTTTATTTTCTCCCCAACTAAATTATAAACTTCATAATTTAGTTTCTCATAATTTGAGATAATTGAAAATGTTCCATTATTTGGATTTGGATATATTAATAATTGATTTGCTTGAACTACATTGTTAGATAAAATATTATTTCCTTTAATATTTACATTATCCATATAGAATTGATTTCCATAATCATTAATAGCTACAAATCTTAGCATAATAGTATCATTGTTATAACCTAAGTTAGTTAGATTAATACTATCAGTTTTCCATGAATTACAAGTAGGATTCCATACACTTGATTGGTATTGAGTAGTTTGTAGATTTACACCATAAGCACTAAAGATAGAATCCCATGTTGATCCGCAGTTATTAGAGATGTCAATTCTAAAGCCATCATTATGAGCACTTGAAAATCCAGAATATGAATAGTCATATGTTAGATAATTAATAGCATTAGGCCCACTACCTAAATGTACTTTATTACTAATTAAATATGCTTTATCACCTCTTTGGCTAATATGATAATGATCTAAGTATGTAACTTTATTTGGCAAACAATTGCTTCCAGTATCTACAATTATACTTTGCCATCCAAATGAAGATGATGGTGTCTGCCAGGCTTTAGGAGGAAAAACAATACTTTCAAAATCTTGCTTGTAATCAGTAGAGCTTGTTATCAAAGAGGTAGTATCATGATATGTAATAAAATTTGTAAGTATTTGTGAACTACTGCCATATGCATCTGTAACAGTGAGAGAAACATCATAGTTACCTGATTGACTATAGGTAACAATAGGATTTTCAAGATTTGATGTGCTTGGGGTTCCTCCTGGGAAATTCCAATTCCATGATGCACTTGATAATCTCACCGCAGAGTGATCAACAAATTTTACAGTATCATTCATGCAATTAATATTCATTTTGTCAGCAGATATTTGCGCAGAAGGAGATGAATTTTCATAAAGATCAATCTCATATACACTTCTATTAGTTCCATTAAATAAAAGTCCTTCTCTATAGTAAGGTATAAGCTGTACTGATGTAGATGGTTTAGGAAGATTATTGTCATAAATTACCCAGTCACTCATATTGTTATTTATATAATAGACCGCTGTTCTTGTGCCTAGATATACACCTCCATTACTCCCTCTTTGATGTTCTATATTGGTAGGAAAAACATCATCTAATATAGTACTAGTTAGGTTATTCCAACTAACCCCTCCATCATTAGACTTGTATACTTTCTCACCATTATAATTTGGATAGGATCCATACATTGAGTTTCTAGAAATCCAAATTGTATTTTCGTCATGACTACTAATTGTTATATCATAGGTTATCCATTCATCAGATACAGTTGGCGTGATTTCTGTCCATGTATTACCAGCATCTTCAGATTTATATAAATGTTTTTTATCCCACCATCCTGGATATGTTGCTACATAAATATAATCTGGATTATTCCATGCAACTTCAACAGATGTAACTTTAGCATCAAAATGATGAATAGGCTCAAAGCTTGCTCCATTATTTTTCGAAAGCCATAAGGTTGTATCATTACCAGAATACATCCAATTATAACATCTAGGATCAAATTCAATTTGTGAAGATTCACCAATTATATATGAAGCATTAGGTTTTTTATCAATTGAAAATGTACTGATAGCAATATTTCTATCTCCTGAGAGTATTTTACCTCCATAATCACTGTATGCAATTCTAGGATTACCAAAATT